>LFRM01255776.1_pt1 | contig 17087 bp, 26 predicted proteins | sample 618341 | NCBI WGS metagenome assembly LFRM01 (sample SAMN03654438, study PRJNA283298) | anaerobic digester metagenome | isolation source: pool of bioreactors CSTR01a, CSTR02a, and CSTR03a thermophilic anaerobic... | place: Denmark: Kgs. Lyngby | collected 2014-05-21 | reverse complement strand
GGTCGTAAGTGCGGGATGACCCGTATTTTCACCGAAGATGGTGTCTCGATTCCGGTGACTGTTATTGAAGTCGAACCGAATCGCGTCACTCAGTTCAAAAACGAAGAAAGCGATGGCTATCGCGCTGTGCAAGTGACTGTGGGCGAGCGTCGTGCTTCCCGCGTGACCAAAGCACAGGCAGGTCATTTTGCTAAGGCTGGCGTTGCTGCTGGTCGTACAGTTCTCGAGTTTCGTCTTGAAGACGGCGAGTACAAGGCAGGAGACGAAGTTACAGTTGACTTGTTTACTGCTGGACAACTTGTCGACGTAACGGGCCAGACTAAAGGTAAAGGCTTTGCCGGTACCATTAAGCGCTGGAACTTTGCTGGTCAAGATGCGACTCACGGTAACTCTGTATCTCACCGTGTTCCGGGTTCGATTGGTCAATGTCAAACTCCGGGTCGCGTCTTCAAGGGTAAAAAAATGTCTGGTCATATGGGCGCTGAGCGTCAGACCACACAATCCTTAGAAGTCGTCCGTGTCGATGCTGAGCGCAATTTACTGTTGGTTAAAGGTGCTGTTCCAGGCGCTCCCGGTGGTAATGTCATTGTGCGTGCAGCGGCGAAGGCTCGCGGTTAAGAGGGGAATGCCGAAATGCAAATTAATGTAAATGGCGCCGCGGCAATTGATGTCTGTGAGCGTACCTTTGGCGGCGAGTTCAATGAAACTCTAGTTCACCAAGCTGTAGTTGCTTACATGGCTGGTGGTCGTCAAGGCAGTAAGAAACAAAAGACTCGTTCAGAAGTTTCTGGTGGTGGTGCAAAACCTTGGCGTCAAAAAGGTACTGGTCGTGCCCGTGCTGGTACGATTCGTAGCCCAATCTGGCGTGGGGGCGGGGTAACATTCGCAGCCCGTCCACAGGATCACTCGCAGAAACTCAACAAGAAAATGTATCGTGCAGCGATGCGTTCTATTCTTGCTGAATTAGTTCGTCAAGACCGTTTAGTGGTCGTTGAAGATTTTTCTGTTGATGCCCCTAAGACAAAAGCCCTGCTGGGTAAATTGGACACTTTGGGTCTGCAAGATGTATTGATCGTTTCAGAGAATGTTGAGCAGAATTTGTATCTTGCTGCTCGCAACTTGCCGCATGTTGATGTGCGTGATGTTCAAGCGTCTGATCCAGTAAGTCTGATTGCTTATGACAAAGTCTTAATGACTGTGTCTGCAGTTAAGAAATTTGAGGAGATGCTGGGATGAACCAGGAACGCGTATTTAAAGTGCTACTTGGCCCGCACGTCTCTGAAAAGGCTACTATGCTGGCAGATGGTAAGAGCCAGTTTGTTTTTAAAGTTGCAATTGATGCAACTAAGCTGGAAGTCAAAAAGGCTGTTGAAAGCTTATTCGACGTGAAAGTAGCAAACGTTAATACTCTTAAAGCTAAGGGTAAAACTAAGCGCACTGCACGTGGCGTAGGTCGACGCAACGACTGGAAGAAAGCGTATATCGCTCTTCAGCCAGGCCAGGATATCGATTTCACCAGCAGTGCTGAGTAAGATAGGGGTGCATCATGGCAATTGTTAAATGCAAACCGACTTCTGCTGGCCGTCGTTTCGTCGTCCGCGTAGTCACAAAGGAGCTTCATAAAGGCGCTCCTTACGCACCACTGCTCGAGAAAAAATCGAAGACTGGTGGTCGTAATAATAATGGTCGTATCACTACTCGTCATATTGGCGGTGGTCATAAGCAGCATTACCGTTTGGTGGATTTCCGTCGTAATAAAGATGGCATTCCAGCAACTGTAGAGCGCATTGAATACGATCCAAACCGTACAGCGCATATTGCTTTATTGAAGTATGCTGATGGTGAGCGTCGCTACATTTTAGCACCTAAGGGTGTAAGTGCTGGCGAGCAGCTGATGTCGGGTGCACACGCGCCGATTAAAGCAGGTAACAGCTTACCTTTGCGTAATATTCCGTTGGGTTCTACAATCCACGGTATTGAAATGAAGCCAGGTAAAGGTGCACAAATTGCACGTTCAGCTGGTACTTCAGCGCAACTTGTTGCTCGTGAAGGTGTGTACGTGACTTTGCGTCTCCGTTCAGGTGAAATGCGTAAAATACTCTCTGAGTGTCGCGCAACATTGGGCGAAGTATCGAATCATGAGCATTTCCTACGCTCGTTGGGTAAAGCAGGTGCTTCACGTTGGGCCGGTATCCGTCCAAGCGTGCGTGGTGCTTGTATGAACCCGATTGACCACCCGCATGGTGGTGGTGAGGGTCGTACTTCTAGTGGTCGTCACCCGGTTACACCGTGGGGCAAGCCAACTAAGGGCGCGAAAACTCGTTCGAACAAACGCACCGATAACATGATCGTTCATCGCCGCAAATAATTAGAGGGATACGCAAGTGTCACGTTCTCTTAAAAAAGGTCCTTTTATCGATCTTCACCTATTGAAGAAGATCGAAGTTGCGGTGGAAAAGAACGATCGTAAACCAGTGAAAACTTGGTCGCGTCGTTCGATGATCCTGCCGCAGATGGTTGGTTTAACCATCGCAGTCCATAACGGTCGTCAGCATGTCCCAGTTCTCGTGAGCGAAGATATGGTTGGCCATAAACTCGGCGAATTCTCTGCTACTCGTACCTACCGTGGTCACGTAGCAGATAAGAAAGCCAGACGCTAAGGGGGTTAGTAAGATGGAAGTAGCTGCTAAGTTATCAGGCGCTAGTCTTTCCGCTCAGAAAGCTCGCTTGGTTGCTGACCAAATTCGCGGGAAGAAAGTGGGTGAAGCGCTTAATCTTTTGACTTTCAGTAGCAAAAAAGCTGCTCAAATCATTAAGAAAGTGTTGGAATCTGCGATTGCTAACGCTGAACATAACGAAGGCGCTGACGTGGATGACCTAACGGTTTCTACAGTTTTCGTTAACGAAGGTCGTTCGCTAAAGCGCATCATGCCTCGTGCTAAAGGCCGAGCTGATCGCATCGTCAAGCGCTCTTGCCATATCACTGTCAAGGTTGCCGACAAGTAACGGAGTTATCAGATGGGTCAGAAAGTACATCCCATTGGCATACGCCTGGGAATAGTCAAGGAACACACGTCTGTTTGGTATGCAGACCGCAAAAATTATGCGGATTATCTGAATGCCGACCTAGAAGTACGTGCGTATCTGTTAGACAAATTAAAAAACGCGTCCGTTAGCCGTATCGAGATTGCTCGTCCGGCTCAAACAGCACGTATCACCATCCACACTGCTCGTCCCGGTATTGTTATCGGTAAGAAAGGTGAAGATGTTGAGAAATTACGTCAGGACCTGACCAAAAAAATGGGCGTGCCTGTGCACATTAACATCGAGGAGATCCGCAAGCCGGAACTCGACGGTATGTTAGTAGCACAAAGCGTTGCTCAGCAGCTGGAGCGTCGTGTGATGTTCCGTCGCGCTATGAAGCGTGCGGTACAGAATGCTATGCGTCTTGGTGCCAAGGGCATCAAAATCCAAGTTGGCGGTCGTCTTGGTGGTGCTGAAATCGCACGTTCCGAATGGTATCGTGAAGGTCGTGTGCCATTGCACACACTGCGCGCTGATATCGATTATGCCTCCTACGAAGCACACACCACTTATGGTGTGATTGGCGTCAAGGTTTGGATCTTCAAAGGCGAGGTCATCGGTGGCCAGCATGAAGAACTAAAACCAACCGCACCAGCGCCTCGTAGAAAAGCTGCACGTTAAGGAGTACGCAAAATGTTACAACCAAAGCGTACGAAGTTCCGCAAAACGATGACAGGCCACAACCGTGGTCTAGCTCAACGTGGTAGCAAAGTGAGCTTCGGGGAATACGGCTTAAAAGCTATTGCCCGTGGCCGCCTCACAGCACGTCAGATTGAGTCAGCGCGTCGCGCACTGACACGTCACGTTAAGCGTGGCGGTAAAATCTGGATTCGTGTATTCCCAGACAAACCGATTACCAAAAAGCCACTCGAAGTTCGTATGGGTAAAGGTAAAGGTTCTGTTGAGTACTGGGTTTGCCTGATTCAACCAGGTAAAGTTCTGTACGAAATTGAGGGTGTTTCGGAAGAATTAGCGCGTGAGGCATTTGCCTTAGCCGCTGCTAAGCTACCGATTGCTACATCCTTTGTTAAGCGGACGGTGATGTGATGAAAGCTACCGAACTTCGTGAAAAATCAGTAGAGCAGCTGAACGAGCAATTGCTTGATCTGCTTCGTGACCAGTTTAATTTGCGTATGCAAAAAGCAACTGGCCAATTGACGCAGTCTCACCTGCTGTCGCAAGTGAAGCGTGATATAGCGCGTGTAAAGACTGTGCTCAAGCAGCAGAAGGCAGGTAATTAATCATGGCTGAAGCTCAAACAGTCCGTACGCTAACAGGTTTTGTTGTTAGCGATAAGATGGACAAGACAATCACTGTATTAATCGAGCGTCGCGTTAAGCACCCGATTTACGGTAAATATGTTAAGCGTTCGACTAAACTGCATGCGCATGACGAAACCAATCAATGCCGTACTGGCGACAAGGTCACTATCAGTGAAACCCGTCCGCTAGCTAAGACTAAGTCTTGGGCGCTGGTTGAAGTCGTTGAGCGCGTGGAAGTGGTCTAAGGGCCTAGGGTCGGAGAAATTATATGATTCAGACTCAATCTATGCTCGATGTCGCTGATAACAGTGGCGCTCGTCGAGTTATGTGCATCAAGGTCCTTGGCGGTTCACACCGTCGCTATGCCGGTATCGGTGATCTAATTAAGGTCACAGTTAAGGAAGCAATTCCGCGCGGTAAAGTTAAAAAAGGCCAAGTAATGACCGCTGTTGTTGTACGTACACGCTTTGGTGTGCGTCGCCCAGACGGTTCAGTTATTCGCTTCGACGGTAACGCTGCTGTTCTTTTGAACAACAAGCAAGAGCCGATCGGAACTCGTATCTTCGGGCCAGTGACGCGCGAACTTCGTAACGATAAGTTTATGAAGATCGTCTCACTTGCGCCTGAAGTGCTTTAAGGAGTAGCCGTCATGCAAAAGATTCGTCGTAACGACGAGATCATCGTCATCGCCGGCAAGGATAAAGGCAAACGTGGTAAGGTGCAGTCTGTATTGGCCGACAACCGTCTGGTTGTAAGCGGTATCAATATGGTAAAGCGCCATACCAAGCCTAATCCTATGTCCGGAGTTCAGGGCGGTATCGTCGAGAAAGAAGCGCCGTTAAATGCTTCTAACGTGGCTATTTTTAACGCCGCAACCAACAAAGCAGATCGCGTTGGTTTCAAAGTTGAAGATGGCAAGAAAATTCGTGTCTTCAAGTCAACCCAGAAACCGGTTGAAGCTTGAGGCTGCTAGGTAGATCACCATGGCACGACTGAAAAGTATATATAGGGACGAACTGGTTCCACAACTCAAGGAAACTCTTGAGTTAGCGAACGTAATGGAAGTCCCACGTGTAACGAAAATTACACTGAATATGGGTGTAGGCGAAGCGATTACCGATAAGAAAGTTATCGATCACGCTGTAGCTGACCTTGAAAAAATCACTGGCCAAAAACCAGTGGTAACCTATGCGCGCAAATCTATCGCGGGTTTTAAAATCCGTGAAGAGTGGCCGATCGGGGTTAAAGTTACTTTGCGTAACGATATTATGTATGAGTTCTTGGATCGTTTGCTTTCGATCTCCTTGCCTCGGGTTCGCGACTTTCGCGGCCTGAATGCCAAGTCTTTTGACGGACGTGGTAACTACAGCATGGGCGTTAAAGAGCAAATCATTTTCCCGGAAATTGATTACGATAAAATCGATGCGCTACGCGGTTTGGACATTACTTTGACCACATCCGCACGTAACGATGAAGAAGGCCGTGCTTTATTGCGTGCTTTCAAATTCCCGTTCCGTAACTGAGGATTAGCACATGGCTAAGAAAGGCATGATCAACCGTGAGCTGAAACGTACGCTTACGGTAGCAAAGTACGCTGTAAAGCGTGCCGCGCTAAAAGCTATCATTGCCAATCCGAGTTCTAGCGCTGAAGAGCGCTGGGAAGCTCAGGTTGCATTGCAAAAACAACCACGTGACGCCTGTCCTGCACGTCAGCGTAATCGCTGTCGCATTACTGGTCGTCCACATGGTTTCTATCGCAAGTTCGGCTTAAGCCGTATTAAATTGCGTGAAGCAGCAATGCGTGGCGATGTACCAGGTTTGGTTAAGTCCAGCTGGTAATATATTAGGCCTATAACCTCGTTATAAGCTGAAATAACAAATCAAGCCCCTTATGGGGCTTGATTTGTTTGTGCTTTACCAATTAGAATGACCGGCTCGCAGAGTCTTTTACTCTAATTGTTTTGCGATAGTGGCCGTTTGGCCTTTATATTTATGTATCAGGAGATACAAGCCCATGAGTATGCAGGACCCGTTGTCAGATATGCTGACTCGAATCCGTAATGCCCAGATGGCTGAAAAGTCTGTTGTGACTATGCCTTCTTCAACTTTGAAGCAAGCAGTTGCCGACGTTCTTAAGAGCGAAGGTTACATCACAGATTTTCAGATCAGCAGCGATGTTAAGCCGTCGTTGACCATCGAATTGAAATACTTCGAAGGCCGTCCGGTTATTGAAGAAATCAAACGTGTTAGTCGTCCTGGCTTACGTCAGTACAAAGCGGCTAATGGTTTGCCAAAGGTTCGTGCAGGTTTAGGTGTAGCGATTGTATCCACCAATAAAGGTGTGATGTCTGATCGAGCTGCGCGTGCTGCCGGAATCGGTGGCGAAGTTCTTTGTAGCGTATTCTAAGGGAGATAAGCATGTCTCGCATTGCTAAGAATCCCGTCACGCTACCAGCCGGTGTTGAGTTAAAACTCGCTGGCCAAGAGCTTTCGGTGAAGGGTGCTAAAGGCGCTCTAGATTTGACTGTACATTCTTCAGTTGAAGTGACCCAAGAAGCTGGCGAAATTCGTTTCGCTGCACGCAATGGTGATCAACAGTCAAAAGCTATGGCCGGTACAACCCGCGCTCTAGTAAATAATATGGTAACTGGTGTTACTCAGGGTTTTGAACGCAAATTGCAACTTGTTGGTGTGGGCTATCGTGCTCAAGCCAAAGGACCAATTTTAGCATTAGCTCTTGGTTTCTCGCACCCTGTTGAGTATGAGTTGCCTGAAGGTGTAACGGCTGAAACGCCAAGCGCTACTGATATCATTATTCGTGGTATCGACAAGCAAGTTTTGGGTCAGGTTGCTGCTGAGATTCGTCAGTACCGCCGTCCAGAACCATATAAAGGTAAGGGTGTGCGTTACGCTGATGAAGTCGTACGCCGCAAAGAAGCTAAGAAGAAGTAGGGCTAGCATATGAACGACAAGAAAGTTTCAAGACTGCGTCGCTCTCGCAAAGCACGTCTGAAAATGAACGAGTTACAAGTAACTCGTCTTTGCGTGTTTCGCTCTTCGCAGCATATTTATGCCCAGGTCATTTCGGCCGACGGCAGCCAAGTATTAGTTTCGGCTTCTACTTTGGATACGCAACTGCGCGATGGAGCCACAGGCAACATCGAAGCAGCCAAAAAAGTAGGCCAGCTGGTCGCCGAGCGTGCGAAAGCCGCTGGAGTTGCCAAAGTGGCTTTTGACCGTTCTGGCTTCAAGTACCATGGTCGTGTGAAAGCACTGGCTGATGCTGCTCGTGAAGGCGGGCTGGAGTTTTAAGTTATGGCAAATCACGAGCAAAGACGCGATAACCGCGACGATAGCCGCGACGAGGGCTACATCGAGAAATTGGTGCAAGTCAACCGCGTAGCTAAAACCGTTAAAGGTGGTCGCATTTTCACTTTTACAGCGCTGAGCGTTGTAGGTGATGGCAAAGGCCGCGTAGGCTTCGGCCGCGGTAAATCACGCGAAGTTCCAGCAGCTATTCAAAAAGCTATGGAAGCAGCACGTCGCAATATGATCCAGGTTGATTTAAATGGTGTTACTTTACAGTACCCAATTAAAGCTGTGCATGGTGCTTCACGCATCTTTATGCAGCCTGCCTCAGAAGGTACTGGTGTAATTGCCGGTGGTGCGATGCGTGCGGTTTTAGAGGTTGCAGGTGTTCAGGACGTATTAGCTAAGTGCTACGGTTCTACCAACCCAGTTAACGTTGTTTATGCAACGTTTAAAGGTTTGAAAACCATGCAATCACCTGATTCAGTTGCTGCTAAGCGTGGCAAAAGTGTCGAGGAGATTCTCTAACCATGTCTCAAGCAACCGTTAAAGTGACTCTTATTAAGAGCACGATCGGCCGTTTGGCTAATCACAAGGCTTGCGTACGTGGCTTAGGCCTACGTCGCATTGGTCACACCGTTGAAGTTCTGGATACTCCAGAAAATCGCGGCATGATCAACACAGCTTATTACTTGCTTCGAGTGGAGGGCTAATCCATGCAACTGAACAATTTGTGTTCTGCACCAGGTGCCCGCCGCGCGAAACTTCGTGTAGGTCGTGGTATTGGTAGTGGCTCAGGTAAGACTGCAGGCCGTGGTCATAAAGGTTTGGCTTCTCGTTCTGGTGGTAAAGTTGCACCAGGTTTCGAGGGTGGTCAGCAGCCTTTATATGTACGTCTGCCTAAGTTTGGTTTCACTTCATTAAAAGCTATGGATCGCGCAGAAGTTCGTACTTCTGAGTTAGACAAAGTTGATGGTGATGTGGTATCAGTGCAGTCTCTTAAAGATGCCAATATCATTGGTTTGCATGTAAAGCGCGTTAAAGTCATGTTGTCTGGTGACGTTACTCGCGCAGTTACTTTGCAGGGCATTGGGGTCACCAAAGGTGCCCGCAGTGCTATCGAAGCAGCTGGCGGAAAAATCGAGGAATAAATGGCTAAGCAAGGTTCTCTCTCTGCAATGGGCGGTGGTGGTGGTTTGTCTGAATTATGGGCACGCTTACGCTTCCTATTTATGGCGATTATTGTCTACCGTATTGGTGCACATATTCCTGTTCCAGGAATTAATCCTGATCGACTCGCAGACCTGTTTCGACAGAATGAGGGAACCATTCTCAGCCTGTTCAACATGTTTTCAGGTGGTGCGCTTGAGCGTATGAGTATCTTCGCGCTTGGTATCATGCCGTATATTTCGGCATCGATTATCATGCAGTTGATGACCGCTGTGAGTCCCCATCTGGAGCAGTTGAAGAAGGAAGGTGAGTCTGGACGTCGTAAGATTGCCCAGTACACCCGATACGGCACCTTGTTACTGGCATTTGTACAGGCGATCGGCATGTCCGTTGGCCTGACCAGTCAGGGTGTTGCATTTGCAACTGACTTCAACTTCTACTTTGTTGCAGTAACAACTTTTGTTGCTGGTGCAATGTTTATGATGTGGTTAGGTGAGCAAATTACTGAGCGTGGTATTGGTAATGGCATTTCAATGCTGATTTTTGCCGGTATCGTTGCTGGTTTACCTGCAGCAATTGGTCAGTCTTTCGAGTCTGCCCGCCAAGGTGATATTAATATTTTCGCCTTGATTGCTATTGGTATGCTCGCTGTTGCAATTATTGGTTTTGTGGTCTTTATCGAGCGTGGACAGCGTCGTATTGCTGTGCATTATGCTAAGCGCCAACAAGGTCGCAAAGTATTTGCTGCGCAAACGAGCCATCTACCTTTGAAAGTGAATATGGCCGGTGTGATTCCAGCTATTTTTGCCAGTAGTATCTTGTTGTTCCCGGCGTCTCTTGGTCAGTGGTTTGGCCAATCAGAGAGCATGTCGTGGCTTGCAGATGTATCGCAAGCGCTGGCACCAGGGCAACCTTTAAATATTTTACTGTTTAGTGCAGGGATTATTTTCTTCTGCTTCTTCTACACAGCATTAATGTTTAATCCAAAAGATGTTGCTGAAAACCTGAAAAAATCCGGTGCGTTTATTCCGGGTATCCGTCCGGGAGAGCAGTCAGCACGCTACATTGATGGTGTTTTGACTCGTTTGACCGCGTTTGGTGCCTTGTACATGACAGCTGTATGTTTGTTACCGCAATTTCTTGTTGTGGCCGCAAATGTGCCGTTTTATCTCGGCGGGACATCGCTGTTGATCGTTGTAGTGGTTGTAATGGACTTCATGGCTCAAGTACAATCACACCTCGTTTCTAACCAGTACGATTCCTTGATGAAAAAATCCAACCTAAAAAGCTATGGTGGCAGCGGAATGCTGCGCTAATAAGTTTTTAGGCTATAGGAGTTAGTGATGAAAGTTCGTGCATCGGTGAAAAAGCTTTGCCGCAATTGCAAGATCGTACGTCGTGAAGGTGTTATTCGCGTGATCTGTAAAGCGGAACCACGTCACAAACAGCGCCAGGGCTGATTGTGTAGTGTCATGAACCGGGCAGCTAGTGCGCTGTTCGGTTGAATTATAGTTATTACAGCATTGGTTCTTACTTTCTTTCTTGGCTTCCTGAAAGTGAGTCGCTGTCAATTGGAGTTACACTGAATGGCCCGTATTGCAGGCGTTAACATTCCGGATAACAAGCATACTGTTATCTCGCTGACCTATATCTTTGGTATTGGTCAGACAACTGCGCAGAAGATTTGCGCTGCTACTGGAGTGAATCCAGCAGCAAAAATTAAAGATCTCTCTGATGAGCAGATCGAGCAGTTGCGTGGCGAAGTGGCTAATCTTCATACTGAAGGTGACCTACGTCGCGAAATCAACATGAACATCAAGCGTCTGATGGACTTGGGTTGCTACCGTGGCTTGCGTCACCGTCGTAGCCTGCCACTCCGTGGTCAGCGCACCAAAACCAACGCACGTACCCGTAAAGGCCCACGTAAGCCGATCCGTAGGTAATCCGTATTGGTTCTAGATAGGAATTTGATTAATGGCTAAAGCAGCTGCTCGTCCTCGTAAAAAAGTTAAAAAGACAGTTGTAGATGGCATCGCCCATGTACACGCATCTTTTAACAATACAATTATTACAATCACAGACCGTCAGGGCAATGCTCTGTCATGGGCTACCTCAGGTGGTTCTGGTTTCCGCGGTTCGCGTAAAAGTACTCCGTTTGCAGCGCAAGTTGCAGCCGAGCGTGCTGGTCAAGCGGCTTTGGAATACGGTTTGAAAAATTTAGAAGTTAACGTCAAGGGCCCAGGTCCAGGTCGTGAATCAGCAGTCCGCGCTTTGAATGGTTGTGGTTACAAAATCGCAAGCATCACCGACGTGACGCCCATCCCACATAACGGATGCCGCCCGCCGAAAAAGCGCCGCGTGTAAATTAGGAGACAGTGAAAAATGGCTCGTTACTTAGGTCCCAAGTGCAAACTGTCCCGTCGTGAAGGTACAGATCTCTTTTTAAAGAGTGGTTCACGCGCGATTGAATCTAAATGCAACATTGAAGCAGCACCTGGCCAGCATGGTCAGCGTCGCACTCGTTTATCCGAGTACGGTACACAGCTTCGTGAAAAGCAAAAAGTTCGCCGTATGTACGGTGTTCTTGAGCGCCAGTTCGCCAGCTACTATAAAGAAGCAGACCGCCGTAAAGGCGCAACAGGTGAAAACCTTCTGCAACTTTTAGAAGGCCGTCTGGATAACGTTGTATACCGTATGGGTTTTGGTTCTACCCGTGCAGAGTCGCGTCAATTGGTATCGCACAAGTCGATTTCAATTAATGGCAAGACTGTTAACGTTCCTTCATACCAGGTTCAACCTGGTGATGTAGTTGCGGTACGTGAAAAGTGCAAAAACCAATTACGTATTTCCCAGGCTCTCGAATTGTGTGTCCAACGTGGCCGCGTCGAGTGGGTTGATGTAGATGCAGAGAAAAAGTCAGGTGTGTACAAAAGCATTCCTGAGCGCAGTGATCTGTCAGCCGACATCAACGAAAGCCTGATTGTCGAGCTCTACTCCAAGTAAGGGCTAGAAAATAGGTGTATCCATGCAGATTTCGGTAAATGAGTTCCTGACCCCTCGTCAAATTAGTGTTGACATGGTCAGTCCGACCCGCGCCAAAATCACGCTTGAGCCTCTCGAGCGCGGTTTTGGACATACTTTGGGCAATGCGCTACGGCGTATATTGTTATCTTCAATGCCTGGTTGTGCAGTTGTCGAGGTTGAAATCGACGGCGTATTGCATGAGTACAGTGCTATTGAAGGGGTTCAGGAGGATGTAATTGAGATCCTGCTGAATCTGAAAGGCCTTGCAGTTATTATGCACGGTCGTGACGAAGCCACGCTAACTCTAAGCAAAAAAGGGCCGGGCGTGGTGACTGCTGCCGATATTAAGCTGGATCATGATGTGGAAATCGTCAATGGCGACCACGTGATTGCTAATCTGGCTGACAAGGGCGCATTGAATATGAAGCTACGTATTGCACGTGGCCGTGGTTACGAATCAGCTGATTCTCGTTTTAGTGACGAAGATGAAAGCCGTAGCATCGGTCGCTTGCAAATCGACGCATTATTCAGCCCTGTTCGCCGTGTAGCTTACGTGGTTGAAAACGCCCGTGTTGAGCAGCGTACTAACTTGGACAAACTGATCATTGATCTTGAAACCAATGGCACGCTTGATCCTGAAGAAGCGATTCGTCGCAGTGCAACAATTCTGCAGCATCAGCTCGCAGCGTTCGTTGATCTTCAAGGTGAAGCTCAAGTTGTTGAAGAGAAACCGGAAGATGAGATTGATCCAATCTTATTGCGTCCTGTTGATGATTTAGAGTTGACTGTGCGTTCGGCAAACTGCCTCAAAGCAGAAAGCATCTACTACATTGGTGACCTGATTCAGCGCACCGAAGTAGAGTTGTTGAAAACTCCGAACTTGGGTAAAAAATCCCTGACTGAAATCAAGGATGTTTTAGCCTCGCGTGGTCTGTCCCTCGGTATGCGCCTTGATAATTGGCCACCGGCAAGTTTGAAGAAAGACGATAAGGCTACGGCCTGATCGCCATTATCACCGAACCGAAGAGTTTGGTAAGGAATTGAATCATGCGTCATCGTAAAAGTGGCCGTCACTTAGGCCGTACTAGCGCCCACCGCAAGGCTATGTTTCAAAACATGGCAGTGTCGCTGTTCGAGCATGAACTGATTAAAACTACTTTGCCTAAAGCCAAAGAACTGCGTCGCGTAGCCGAGCCGTTAATTACTTTAGCTAAAGTTGATAGCGTTGCTAACCGTCGTTTAGCATTTGACCGTACTCGCTCTAAATCAGCGGTTGGTAAATTGTTTAACGATTTAGGTAAGCGTTATGAAACTCGTCAAGGTGGATACCTACGCATTTTAAAATGCGGTTTCCGTCCTGGCGATAACGCTCCTATGGCTTATGTTGAACTAGTTGACCGTCCGGTTACTGGTGAAGTAGAAGCTGCAGAGTAAGCAATGTTGCAGTTCAAAAAAAACCGAGCCTAGTGCTCGGTTTTTTTGTGTCTATAAATTGTGTATAGATAATATCTATTGTTGAGTTTTTATTAATGCATTAGGTGGTTTTTATTTTTTTAGGTACTCTCATGTGAAGATAATTCTAATAACTACGTGAGAGTAAAGCCATGAGTGATAAACCCAAACTGACGTCCGTCTCAGGATGCCCGATAGCCAATAACCAAGACAGCTTAACTGCAGGTGCTCGCGGGCCGATGCTGATGCAAGATGTTTGGTACCTAGAAAAGCTCGCGCACTTTGATCGTGAAGTGATTCCTGAGCGCCGCATGCACGCTAAAGGTTCAGGTGCTTTCGGTAGCTTTACCGTTACCCATGATATTACTCAATATACAAAAGCCATGTTGTTTGCCGAGGTTGGCAAGCAAACGGATATGTTCGTACGTTTCTCAACAGTTGCAGGTGAGCGTGGTGCGGCAGATGCTGAACGCGATATTCGTGGTTTTGCCATGCGTTTTTATACCGAGCAAGGTAACTGGGATTTAGTCGGTAACAATACGCCAGTATTCTTCTTCCGTGACCCGCTGAAGTTTCCAGATCTGAATCATGCGGTGAAGCGTGATCCGCGCACTAATATGCGCAGCCCCACCAATAACTGGGATTTCTGGACGGGTTTGCCTGAAGCCTTGCATCAGGTGACGATCTTGATGAGTGACCGTGGTATCCCTGCTTCATTTAGGCATATGCATGGTTTTGGTTCGCATACTTTTAGTTTGATTAACGCTAAGAATGAACGCTACTGGGTTAAGTTTCACTTTAGAACCCAGCAAGGTATTAAGAATCTAACTGACCAAGAGGCTGCGGATTTGGTCGGTAAAGATCGTGAAAGCTCACAACGTGATTTGTATGAAGCCATTGAAGGCGGTGACTTTCCGCGCTGGACGATGTTTGTACAAATTATGCCTGAGGCAGATGCAGCCAAAGTCCCTTACCATCCTTTTGATCTCACTAAGGTTTGGCCTAAAGGCGATTACCCGCTGATTGAAGTGGGTTATTTTGAGCTGAATAAAAATCCAGAAAACTACTTTGCTGATGTTGAGCAAGCAGCCTTTAACCCTGCGCATATTGTTCCGGGGATTAGTTTCTCGCCAGACCGCATGTTACAAGGTCGCTTATTCTCTTATGGTGATGCGCAGCGTTATCGTTTAGGTGTGAATCACGCACAGATTCCGGTGAATACACCTCGCTGTCCGTACCACAGCTATCACCGTGATGGGGCGATGCGGGTGGATGGTAATCAAGGCAGTCGTTTACACTATGAGCCCAATAGTTATGGCGAATGGCAAGAGCAGCCCGACTTCTCTGAGCCACCATTGGCGTTGGAGGGTGCTGCGGATCGTTTTGATTATTGGGAGACTGAGCCGGATTACTTTACTCAGCCGGGTAACTTATTTCGTTTAATGAGTGCAGAGCAGCAGCAAGTACTGTTTGAGAATACTGCGCGGAATATGAACGGCGTGCCAGATGCGATTAAGATGAAACATATCTGCCATTGCATGCAAGCTGATCCCGCTTACGGGCAAGGTGTTGCGAAGGCCTTAGGCATTGAGCTGCCTAAGTAAAGGATTCATCCACAGCGGTCAGTCATAGCACTCGCCTCGAATATCGAGGCGAGTGTGTATTAACGGCTTATAGTTTGTCTTTCAAAAAACGTCCCGTATGCGAATTGCTATTTTGTACAATCTGCTCAGGCGTACCGGTCGCAATAATCTCACCACCACCAGAACCGCCTTCAGGGCCTAGGTCGATGACCCAGTCTGCAGTTTTAATCACATCCAAGTTATGCTCAATCACTATCACGGTATTACCACGATCGCGTAAGCGGTGCAGCACATCAAGCAGTTGCTGGATATCAGCGAAGTGCAAACCTGTAGTCGGCTCATCAAGGATATAGAGCGTTTGTCCGGTATCGCGTTTGGACAGCTCACGGGACAGCTTAACCCGCTGCGCCTCACCACCTGAGAGCGTAGTGGCGCTTTGCCCAAGGCGAATATAGGATAACCCTACATCAATCAATGTTTGCAGCTTACGCGCCAGTGCAGGCACAGGATCGAAGAACACACGTGCTTCCTCGATAGTCATATCCAGCACTTCATGGATATTTTTGCCTTTATAGCGAATATCCAAGGTTTCGCGGTTATAACGCTTACTTTTACAGGTGTCGCAGGCTACATAAATATCAGCTAAGAAGTGCATCTCAACCTTAATCACGCCATCACCCTGACAGGCTTCGCAACGACCGCCTTTAACGTTAAAGGAGAAACGTCCAGGGCTATAGCCGCGTGCACGGGATTCAGCAACACCGGCAAATAGCTCACGGATCGGAGTGAAAATGCCGGTATAAGTGGCTGGATTTGAGCGCGGAGTACGACCAATCGGACTTTGGTCAATGTCCACAACTTTATCGAGCAGTTCTACGCCTTCGATTGATGTGTAAGGTGCAGCTTCTAAGGTGGTGGCACCATTGAGCGCCGTGGCCATTAGTGGATATAGGGTGTTATTGATCAGGGTTGATTTGCCTGATCCCGATACACCGGTGATGCAGGTTAGTAGGCCCAGCGGAATCTCAAGGTCAACATTCTGCAGGTTATTGCCACTGGCACCGTATAAACGCAGCATTTTTTCTGGGTTAACCGGTGTGCGTTCTGCAGGGTAGGTGATTTGCACCTTGCCTGATAAGTACTGACCCGTGAGCGAGTTGGGGTTAGCCATGACTTCAGCGGGCGTACCTTGCGCAACGATTTCACCCCCATGGACACCTGCGCCAGGGCCGATATCCACCACATAGTCAGCCATGCGAATGGCATCTTCATCATGTTCAACGACAATGACCGTATTACCGATTTTGCGTAGATGATCCAGCGTATGCAGCAAGCGTTCATTATCGCGTTGATGCAAACCAATAGAGGGTTCATCAAGGATATACATCACACCAACCAGACCTGCACCGATTTGACTGGCTAAGCGAATACGCTGAGCTTCACCACCGGACAAGGTGTCGGCACTGCGATTCAGCGTCAGGTAATTCAAACCGACGTTAACCAAAAACTGTAAGCGTGCACTGATCTCTTTAAGAATTTTTTCAGCGATCTCGCCACGTTTGCCGGGTAGGGTCAGCGCAGAGAAATACTCAAAAGCTTCACCAATCGGCATCGATGTAATGGTCGGTAAAGTGTTTTCACCCACCCAGACGTGGCGTGCTTCACGGCGCAAACGCGTACCGTGGCAGTCAGGGCAGGGTTGTGTGCTTAAGTACTTACCCAGCTCTTCACGCACGGTATTGGATTCGGTTTCACGATAGCGACGCTCTAGATTGGGTACTATGCCTTCAAAAGAGTGCGAACGTTTAACGATATCACCACGGTCATTTAGATAGCGGAACTCAATTTCTGTTTTGCCTGTGCCATATAAAATAACCTGCTGCGTGGCTTGATCCAGCGACTCAAATGGCTCTTCAAGACTGAAATCGTAATGCTCAGCCAGTGAATTGAGCATCTGAAAATAATAGACATTACGTCGATCCCAGCCGCGAATGGCACCTTCGGCTAATGTCAGTTCACCATTGACCAAGCGCTTGATATCAAAGAATTGCTTCATCCCTAAACCATCACAGCTTGGGCAGGCGCCGGCTGGGTTGTTAAAGGAAAAGAGTTTGGGTTCCAGTTCACTAATAGCATGACCACAATGCGGACAGGCAAAACGTGCGGAAAACACCATCTCTTCACTGCCGTCATCATCCATGGA
>LFRM01138888.1_pt1 | contig 17094 bp, 15 predicted proteins | sample 618341 | NCBI WGS metagenome assembly LFRM01 (sample SAMN03654438, study PRJNA283298) | anaerobic digester metagenome | isolation source: pool of bioreactors CSTR01a, CSTR02a, and CSTR03a thermophilic anaerobic... | place: Denmark: Kgs. Lyngby | collected 2014-05-21 | reverse complement strand
ATTATAATTTCCCATCGTAATAGTCTCATTCATCTTCACTTCTTTAATTTCAACAACCGGTGTTTCAGTCGGTATATTCGCATACTCTGTCTTGTTGGTACCATCGGTCTTCATGATTACCGATTTAAATTGAAAATCACTCAAATTGATATCAAGATAATGCATCCAATCTGAATTAACACACAACAACATCACATTTGATTGGTTAATTATTTCGTTTTGTGAACCATCCAATTTCATTTTCATCAAATTAGCTGTTTCTTTATCATTAACACTATAATAAATCCAATCTTCAGTCACATTAAACATCGTCACTGGTTTTTGAGTTAATCTCTTTACGTTTTCACCGTTTGTACTCATTTTATAAAGAAATTGATCTGTTTCATCTTTATAATAGACACTATCCCCAAAAATATTAAAGATTCTAATCTTTTTATCAGAGACTTTCGTTTCTTCGTCACCTAATTTAATCAACTCTTGTTGATCATTGGCTATATAAACCTCATCATTTTCAACATTAAAGCTCATTACCCTTTGATCAGACATTTGTTTTTCATTGTTCGCTTCCATGTCCATACTAAACAACTTGTCATCTTTAATGAAATAGACCAAATCATTAGCAATTAACAAACACGACACTTCGTTATCAGAAAAGACCTTATCCATCTTATTATTCAGGTTAATTTGATGTATCTTTTTGTCATCACCATTCACATAAAATAAGTAAGGATCCCAATAATTAAGAAAGATCCCTTTTGAATCACTATACTTCTCAACCGATTCTCCATTCTTCTTAAAACGATACAATTTTGTTTCATCTTTAATATTAAGAAAATAAAACCAGTCCTTTGCTTCTACCATAATGCCACTATTAATAAAATTTCCATTCGTATTACCTTGGTGCATTCGAGGATTAACTAAAGAACAAGCTGAAAAAACTAGAACAAAAGCCAATAGTATGATATTTTTGGTGTGCCTGATGGCCGTACTCATGGTGTCTTTTTTCTTGAGAATACCTCTTCTACGTTCAATATAGCACAACTAGTAAACTTATGATAAATTATTATTCATAACTTATTTTATAAACACCATTGATTAATTCTGCCCAACCTCTAACAACCTTTTTTTCATTAACACTATGATACAAATCTATCTCAAAATCATAACCATGATCAGAACGAAGAGACAGAACAACCTTTATTAAAAGACCATTGACGTAATTAAAATCTGCATCAATCTTCTTAGAATTCACTAAATCATTATAATTTTGAACAATTACTTCTTGCTGATTAAACCAACTAGAAACTAAATAATGAACAACATTGATTTCACCACTAGTAACTCCTTGAACATCCAGCGATATTTCTTTAAGATTCCTTGTCAACAACGAATCACTATCAATTGTTTCTCTCAACAGTTTCATAATCAATACTATCGAATTTTCTTCTTTTCTCAATAAAGTAACTTTGAAGGGCTTTCCAATTTGTGCTGGATACGATTCCGCTACCATTCCAGAAAACTCAATCTCTAACACATCTCCAACCTCAAACGATTGATCATAGTTCATCGTAAATAAACCAATTGATTCTTCCTCATATAAAATATTTGATTCTGTCATCACAGTTGCGATGATTGTCTTCTTTGAAGAAGCTTCCCCATTTTTAGGGACACAGCTCACTAAAAGAATTAAACAACAAACACCTAGTAGAATGCGTTTCATATTCCCTCCTTTTAAGCTTTACTCATTAATTTTTCTAATCACTCGACACGGATTACCAGCAGCCAAAACATTGTTAGGAATATCCTTAGTCACAACACTTCCTGCGCCAATCACTGTTCCTTCACCAATAGTGACACCACCCAAAATAGTAACATCACCAGCAATCCATACATCATCTTCAATAGTCACTGGTTTACTAAACTCTAAGAGTGTTCGTCTTTCAACTTTATCGATCGGGTGAACCGGTGTTAAAATCGAAACATTTGGACCAATTAGAACATTGTTTCCAATAGTCACTTTAGCACAATCCAAAACAGTAAAATTATAATTCGCATAGAAGTTATCTCCTACATGAATGTTGTATCCATAGTCACAAAAGAAAGGTCCCACAATCCATGCATCTTTACCATAAGTCCCTAAAATCTGATACAACAACGCTTCGTACTCATCACCATCTTGATTGAGTGAGTTCAGTATTCTAATGTTGTTTCTATTTATCGATCTCTCGTTTGCTAATTCTGGATCTGAAGGTAAATAGTACTCTCCAGCTAACATCTTTTCTTTCTCAGTCATCAATTTCTCTCACTTTCTTTACAAACTCAGCTACTTTCTCGTCACCAAGTATATCTAGTGTATTATTCTCTAGATACTGATAATTCACCGTCGATAAGGGTTGATGATCAACAACATACTCTCTCGCGGATGTATGCACCCATTGACAACCTGTTGATTGGATAATCGACTTAACATTATTAGCATTAACTCCCGAACCTACAACGATTTCAATCTGACTCATTTCAACCAACTTCTTAATTAACTCAACACCATCACTCGCTAGAACTTGTTGACCACTTGTTAATAATCGATCAATTCGACAATCTACTAATTGATGATAAGCATTTATAGGATCCTTTGTACTATCAAACGCCCGGTGGAACACCGCTACTTTGTTGTAACGATGGCACAAATCACTAAGTTGTCTCGTTTGTTCCATGTTTATCGTCAAGTCTTTATTTAAACACCCAAAAACTAAACCATATGCTCCATGTTGTAATAAGAGATCTCCATCAAGAAGCAACGTTCTAAATTCATCATCCTCATAAACAAAACCACCTGCTCTTTGTCTTACCATACAAAAAATTGGAAGGGGAGTTATTTGTTTCGCTTGTTGAAGTAAACCAAGTGAAGGAGACAGTCCTCCGACATGTAAACAAGAGTTCAATTCAATTTGATCAATATCGTATTGAATCGCTGTTTTGATTTCGTTAAGGGATTGGACACATATTTCTATCTTCATATCTTCATTATACGTTTTCTTTCTGCTATAATACAGTCACAAGCGACGAAAAAGAGAACTCGGCATAACATCTTTAGAGAGTAAGTGGTTGGTGAAAACTTATGATTAAAACCGGGGGATGGCTTTGGAGCTATTAATTCGATAAGTAGGATTAATCGTGAAACTGCGTTAAAGTGAATGAGATAGTTTGGATAAAACTAAATTAAGGTGGTACCACGTTTCAAAGCGTCCTTAGCTGGACCTTTTTTTATGCACGAAAGGAGTATTGATTATGAACAAAAATAAACCATACTATATTACAACAGCCATTGCTTATGCATCAGGGAAACCTCACATCGGCAATGTTTACGAAATTGTTTTAGCCGATGCAATTGCACGATATAAAAGAGAACAGGGCTATGATGTCTTCTTTCAGACAGGCACCGATGAACACGGTCTAAAGATAGCAACAAAAGCACAAGAAAAAGGGGTAACTCCTCAACAATATGTGGATGAAGTAAGTTCGCAAATACAAGCTCTTTTTGACATGATGAACATTTCATACGATAAGTTCATGAGAACAACAGATCCAGTTCACAAAGAACAAGTGAGTAAAGCCTTTGAGAAAATGGTAAAACAAGGCGATATCTATAAATCCGTCTATGAAGGATGGTACTGTGTATCGGATGAATCATTCTTTACTGATGCTCAATTGGACGAAAATGGAAACTGTCCTGACTGCGGAAGGCCAGTTCATAAAGAAAAAGAAGAATCTTATTTCTTCAGATTATCAAATTATACAGATCAATTAAGACAACACATTGAAACGCATCCACAGTTTATACAACCAGTTCAACGCAAAAACGAAATGATCAACAATTTCATTAATCCTGGACTTCAAGATTTAGCTGTCTCAAGAGCTACTCTAAAATGGGGTATCGAAACCTTTGATCCAAATCATGTGATTTATGTTTGGCTAGATGCTCTTATGAACTATATTACCTCATTAGGGTTTGATGTCGATGGTGATCACGGTGATCTCTTCAAAAAGTACTGGCCAGCTGATTTACACTTAATTGGTAAGGACATTGTACGTTTCCATACGATTTATTGGCCAATCTTCTTAATGTCGCTGGGTGTAGAACTGCCAAAACAAGTTTTTGGTCACCCTTGGCTACTGGTCGGTGACTCCAAAATGAGTAAATCAAGAGGTAATACCATTTACGCAGATGACCTGACAAAAGTCTTTGGTGTCGATGCTGTTCGTTATATCATGCTACATGAAATGCCATTTGAACGAGATGGACACGTAACCAAAGAATCCATTATTGAACACATCAACAGTGAGCTGGCGAACGTCTTAGGAAATCTAGTGAAGCGTACTTTATCCATGACTAATAAATACTTTGATGGCATCGTCATGAACACTGAAGTGTCTGGTGAATTTGATCAAGACTTGATTGAGACACTCAGCACCCTAGCAAATAAAGTCTCAACAAAAATGGAAACACTGCATGTACAAGAAGCAATTTCAGAAATTATGGATGTGTTACGTCGATGTAACAAGTACATTGATGAAACAACTCCTTGGACACTCGATAAAACACCAGAAACAAGGCCACGTCTTCAAACAGTTCTTTATAATCTGCTAGAGTCCATTCGTATCGCAGCCATTCAACTCAGATCTTTTTTACCCGAAACTTCAGACAAAATCCTGAATGAACTGAATACAAACCAAAGAAGTTTTGAATCCAGCCAAACGTTTGGTCTTCTTGAAAATGGCATCGTCATTACCAAAGAACCATGTGTCTTGTTTGCTCGTTACGATATGGCTAAAACGCTTGAGTTGCTCGATGGTGAAAAAATAGTGATTGAACACAAACCAGAAATAACAGTTGATGACTTTAACAAAATAGAACTTAGAAAAGGGACTGTTCTCAGTTGCAAGAAACACCCAAAAGCTGATAAACTGCTCGTGTTCAAAGTCGATATGGGAGATAAAGTTCATCAAATCGTTAGTGGTATTGCCGAAAGTTATCAACCACAAGAACTTATTGGAAAAGAAGTCTTAGTTTGTGTTAACTTGAAACCAATCAAGTTACGTGGAGAACTCTCAGAAGGAATGATTCTCAGTGCAGAGATGGACGGTAAGTTCCAAGTCGTTGAGATTCCAAATGTTAAAAACGGAAGCGAAATCTTATAAATTTAGCAAACAAAAAGCCACCCATCGCTCAGCGATTTGGGTGGCTTTCTTTTTATTTTTTACTCGACAGCGTATAGTGCGAAGTCATATCAAAGGGTTCTTCTTTTGTATAGAATTTTTCTGCTTTGAAATCCAAATTGACTCCATTTGGAACATTGGAAGGTTCAATCGCAATAGCACTATAATTCTTTGCTTTCCGTCCTTTTTCATTCACAAATCCTTCATCAAAGAAGTTTGCAGTATAAATAACAGCAACTTCTCCTGTTGATTTAATGTTCAGGGATTGTTTATTGGTTGGTTCAAACAATGTAATGGAGTGTTTATCTGTTAAGATAAATGGATGATCAATCAACCGAGTTAACTCAAACTGTGGATGGTTTCTTTTGACTATTTTTCGAATCGTATTAGGAACCCTAAAGTCAAAAGCGGTATTTACTGTGTTTATTTTTTCATTACTTGGACAGTTGGTGTCATCCAACTTCACAACTTCATAAGCATCTACTGCCAAAAGATGATCTAAGATAGTATCGCTGTTTCCTAGGTTAAAGTACATATGAGTAGTCATATTAATTGGTGTTTTTGATTGTGGAAATGCTTTATGATTCACAATTAAGGTATAACCAGCCAATTTATAGGTAACAATGTACTTTATTTTCGATGGATATCCACCTGCAGCATGATCAACTTCCTTCGCAAAAACTAAACTTGGGAAACGATCATCATCTTCATAATATACATCCATGTTAACAGTATGCAGACCTGTCTTACCTCCATGTAAATGATTGGTCTTATCATTAATATCCAATTGATAAACTTTTCCATCCATTTCAAATTGTCCATTTTTAGTTCGACCTGCTAGTGGACCAATAGTCGATCCTAAATAATAGCTATTGTTCAGATACTGTTCTTTATCTTGGTAAGAACAAACAATATTTTCTCCATGATTCACTAATCGAAAAGAGGTAATCGTTGCTCCTAATGTTAATGCTTTTATTTCAATGAAGCCATTGCTCATGGTTACTTCTGAAATAACTTCTTTTTTTTGTTTCAAAACTTCATTAATTGTAATCATGTTCATTCTCCTTGTGATTATTATATCATAGAGATCTACTAAAAACTTAAACTGACGAATCAATTTAAGCTTTTTGTTTGTTATAGAATTTCGTGTGCTCCAGCACCTACGCTTGCTACATAGAAATCTGCTTGATAACCAATTTTTTCAAGATAATCAGCTCCAACATTTTGGATAAAGTCATCAATCTTATCGTTCTCAACAATAGCGATTGCACAACCACCAAATCCAGCTCCAGTCACTCGAGCTCCTATGATTCCTGGTTGTTTCCACGCACTCTCAACCATTGTATCTAACTCAATCCCTGTTACTTCATAGTCGTCCCGAAGGGAAACATGAGATTGATTCATTAATCGACCAAATTCAGCTAAATTATTTTCTTGAAGCACTTGAGAAGCTTTTAGTGTTCTCTCATTCTCAGTCACCGCATGTTTAACCCGTCGATACATTTCTTCATCTGGAATTAAATGTTTCAGTGATTCCAGTTGTTCAAAAGACAACTCACAAATCGCTTGAATATTGACTTCTTTTTGTAGAAGCACTAGGGCCGCTTCACATTGAGCACGGCGATCATTGTATTTTGATTCATTGAGACCGCGTCGCTTATTTGTATTACAAATTAGAATTGAATGATTGTCTAATTCTACAGGAATGTACTTATACTCTAACGTGTTTGTGTTTAAAAGAATTGCGTTATCTTTTTGACCTAAACCACTCGCAAACTGATCCATGATGCCTGAGTTAACCCCTACAAATTGATTTTCTGCTTTTTGAGACAAAAGGGTACATTCAACCATTGATAAACCAAAATTGAAAAGAGTATTTAGCATCCAAGCAGTAACAACTTCAATCGAAGCAGAAGACGATAATCCTGCTCCATTAGGAATATTTCCCATATAGTACAAATCAAGACCTACTGGTATTTCATAACCAGCTTCCTGAAATTTCTTGATAACTCCCTTCGGATAGTTTGCCCAATCATCTTTTGGATCATTGACTAACCCATCCAAATGACTAACAATTACCCCTAAATCTTCAAAGTTTTCTGAGAAAAAGTGAAGTTGACGATCCTCTCGTTTATTAATCCATAAGTATGTTCCATAAGTAATTGCACAAGGAAAAACGTGACCACCACTGTAATCAATGTGTTCCCCAATTAAATTGATTCTCCCTGGTGCAAAATATTTGTTTGAATAGGTTTCTTTTGTATTTAGCATTCTATTCTCCTACTTTTTAACTAATGTCTTACGAACGTCTAAGGCTACAGCAACAACAATAACAATCCCTTGAACAACATAAGTCATGTTGACATCGGCACCATTAAACTGTAGAGCAGTCTTTAATAATTCAAAAACCACGACCCCAAGCAATACTCCTTGTGCTGTTCCTACACCACCACTGGTCGAAACACCACCAATGGTTGCGGATGCAATTGCTTCCAATTCGTACCCTTGACCCATGTTGACTGTCGTAACACCTGTTTTAGCTGAAATTAAGAAGCCTGCGATACCATAAAGAACAGAAGCCAGTGTAAAAATAACAATCTTTGTTTTACGTGTGTTGACACCTGAAACTTCTGCAGCAATTTCGTTACCACCGATAGCATACATGTATTTACCATGTTTAGTCTTTTTATAAAGAATATACATTAAGACACCTACAACGAGGGCGAAGAAGAATAACCATGGAATTTTCAATCCATCGGCTCCTAAGGAAATCCCTTGGGTACCAATTTTGATAAAAGTTGATGTTTCTTTACCTGTTGCAGTAAATTGACCGATTGGACGAGCTTTTGTTAGCAGCAAATTGAGTCCGTAAACCGTGATTTGCATCCCTAATGTCGCAATAAATGCAGGTACATGTAAAAACGAAACGACCAAACCATTGATTAACCCAAAAATCATAGCGACAGCGACAGCTGCAAGTAATCCAACGACAACGTGCTGTTGACCTAAACTTGGGAATAAATCATTCGCCGCTCCTTCAACTTGCATTAATCCTCCAGCCACAACTGAAGATAATCCGACAATCCGTCCTGCAGATAAGTCTGTTCCACGAGTAATTAAAATACCGGAAACTCCTAATGCGATGATGTATCGAACCGATACGTTTGATAATAAATTATTTAATGTCCCCCATGAAAAGAAGTTTTTTGCATTAAATGAAGTAAAAACCACCATTGCAACAACAACCAGTACCAAGGCATTGTTAATTAAAAATTCTTTACCATTTATCTTTTTCATTGTACTCTCTCCTACATATATTTAGTCGCCAATTCCAGAACTTTTTCTTGAGTTGCTTCTTTTGAATCAAGAAATCCCGAAACACGACCTTCGCACATAACCATGATACGATCTGAGAAACCAATTAACTCTGACATTTCAGAAGTAACCATAATAACACTTTTTCCTTGTTTAACAAGATCACCAATGATTTGGTAAATTTCATATTTTGCTCCAACATCAATACCACGCGTTGGTTCATCTAAAATCATAATATCAGGGTTATTTGCCAACCAACGAGCGATAATTGCTTTTTGTTGATTCCCACCAGATAAATATTGAATTAATGTTTTTTGGCTTGGTGTTTTTATACTTAAAGCATTGATGCTTTTAGTAACGATTTCGTTTATCTTATGTTGTTGGAGTAATCCATTTTTTACATACTGGTCAACCGAGGAAATTGCGACATTATCTTCAACCGATAATACCCCGAAGATTCCACTGTTACGGCGATCTTCTGTTAATAAAGCAATTCCATTGGCAATCGCATCTTGTGGGCGTCTAATGTCAATCTCTTTGTTGTTAACAAATACTTTTCCACTTACTTTAGAACGAATTCCATAAATGGCTTCCATTAACTCTGTTCGTTGTGCTCCAACTAGTCCACCAACTGCCAAAATTTCACCTTTTTTCAATTCAAAGGAACAATTTTTAAAAGATAATGGATTCGGTGACGTATAATTTTCAATACGAAAGATTTCTTCATCGGTCGCCATGGATACTCTTGGCGGAAATAAACTTGTTAATTCGCGTCCAACCATGTTTGATATTATTTTATCGGTCGTTAATTCCGACGCTGGCCAAGTTCCAACATATTGACCATCTCGCATAATTGTTACTTCATCAGAAATTCTTAAGATTTCATCCATTTTATGTGAGATATAAATAATCGCCACACCTTTACTTTTAAGATTATTAATAATCTCAAATAATTTTTCAACTTCATTTGAAGTTAATGACGATGATGGTTCATCCATAATTACAATTTTCGCGTGATGTGATATGGCTTTCGCAATTTCTACTGATTGCATTTGCGAAACAGTTAATTCATTTAGCATTGTTTTTGGATCAACATTGTATCCAATTTCATTCAAATAGCTTTTTGTTTCTTCATTCATTTTTTGATGATCTACTAACCCAAACTTATTGAGTGGATATTGTCCAAGAAAAATATTCTCTGCAATTGTCATCATTCGAATCGGTTGTAATTCTTGGTGAATCATGGCTACCCCATGGTCTAAAGCTTCTTTTGAATCGTTAAACTCAACTTTTTGACCATCAAGAAAAATGTCACCACTGTCTTTCTTATAAATCCCAAACAAACATTTCATCAGGGTTGACTTCCCGGCACCATTTTCCCCCATAAGAGCATGTACAGTTCCTGGTTTTACCTTTAATTGAGCATTATCAAGGGCCTTAACCCCTGGAAAAGCTTTGTTGAGATCAACCATTTCTAATATATAGTTGCTCATAAGATCTCCTTTGCTAGAATATGAATCAAGTGTGCCCGCAAGCACACTCGATTCGTTTATTAATGTAAATTTCTAAGTAAACTATTCAATTGGCTTATCTGTAATTGTTTCAAGACGAGCTTTATATTTTTCAATAGTTTCTGTACGATAATCTTTACGTACTAGTTTAGCATCATCAGCAGTCATTACTTTGACATAATCGTGCCAGTAGTATGGTTCTACTTCTTCACCATTTAGTAACTTAACCGCAACATCTGCAGCAGTATGAGCTTGGTTATAGTGGTCATTTAGAACAGTTCCTGTATATTCTTGTTCAAGAACTAAATCAACAACTTCTTGTAGAGCATCAACTGAAACGATATAAATATCTTCACCGACAACACGGCCAGCAGCAGTAATGGATGTAAGAGCACCTAGACCCATTCCATCGTTATTAGCGAAGACAACTTCAATGTCATCACCAAATTGTTGAAGAGCGTTTGCTGTTAACGGTTGAGCTTCTTCAGCTTTCCAGTTAGCACGTAGGCCTTGACCTAAACGTTCAGTTTTAATTACTTTTTCTAAAGCTTCAATCGAATATTGTGTTCTTTGTTGAGCATCTACGTTTTCAGTATCACCAAGAAGCATAATGTATTTAACAACACCATCTCCATTGATATCGCCTTTATTTGGTAAATCAGCAATAATTTCACCTTGGAAAGTTCCTGATTGACGAGCGTCAACCCCAACATATGTTGTTTTTCCAGGGAAAATTGATAATGTGTCAACAGCAGGTTCACGGTTGATTAATACAACTGGAGTTCCTTTTTCTTTCGCCGCATTTAAGAATATGTCTGCACCACTTGGAGAAACCAAGTTAGCGATAACTAAATCTTTACCTTGAGTAAGGAATGTGTTTAGTTGTTCGTTTTGTTTGTTAGGGTCATTCGCAGAGTCAACAATTTCAACATTGTAAGTGACATTATCTTTTTCGCCTAACTCTTTAAAATACTTTTGAAGTTCATTACGGTAAAGTGTCATGAAGTTATCATCAAATTGATAAATTGCGACACCAATTTCATAGGTTTTCTTTTCAGCTGGAGGTGTTTCGCCACCGTTAGCTGGAGGAGTTGGATCTTCTTTATCGGCTGTACAACCTACTATGAGTAGAGACACCAACAAAACTAAGACCAATTTAAAAAGTTTTTTCATTTTGTGTTCTTCCTTTCTTGAACTAAATTCTAGTAAACTTTTACTACTAGCAATTTTATTTTAATCAATGAAAGCGCTTGTGTCAATAGATTTTGTAATTATTTCTAATTTAAAGCGTTTTCACAGTGTCAAATTTACTAAATTTGAACTTTATTTACTAATTATCATTTACTTTAAAGACCGAACTACGTTCAATCAACTTAGTAGAGCAGAGAATTTTTACAGGGATGTTATTGTCGGTTTTAAGCATAAACTCCATTAAATTGCCCGCCATTTCACCCATATATTTCGTATCAATTTTTAGTGTAGTTAACGGTGGATTGAAAAACTTACTAGTAGCAATGTCATTGTAACCAACAACGGACACTTCAATATTCTTGCCTTTTTGTTTCATTTCCCCCAGAGCTCTCAAAGACCCCATGGCTATACTGTCACTTGCACAGATAAAAGCGGTTGGTATCTTGTCTTTCATAAGTGCTTTATTCATCATATCATAGCCAGTTAACCCATCAAAGTTACGAATATACAAATCATTCTTCCCACCAATTAAGTCACCATCTTCATCGATGTGTTTGATATAAGCTCTTTCTCTTGCATCAACAAAAGGAATATGGGTTGGTCCTAAAAATTCTTGACCCCCAATAAAACCAATGTGACGATGTCCTTTTGACTTTAGGTATTCAATAATTGTGAGAGTCCCTTTTTCTAAGTCACTCACGACACATGAATATTTTGAACCATCAGGATTTGAGTCGACAAAGACAATATTTGGGAATGCCGCATGCAAATCTCGTGCTTGTTGCTTTGAGAATTTTCCCATACAAATGATTCCACTTAAAAAAGTATCGTCAAAGATATCGGACAAGTTCTCTTGATAATAGCGCCTAACCCCAATTTTTCGATTGATAAAATAGTTTTCAACACTTAATCTCAAAGCATAATAGTATGGATCTTCAACTTCTTGATAACTCGAGATCCACTGCACTAAACCGATAACGACGCGTTCACTCGCATGGCGTCTTTTCTTAACTTTGTACCCTAATTCGTTCGCAATCCGAATCACTCGTTCTCGTGTTTCTTCTTTTACCGATAGTGTTTTATCTTCATTTAAAATTCTTGAAACACTTGCTTGAGATACTTTTGCTTTATTAGCAATATCCTTAATCGTCGCCATGTTATGGTAACCTCTTGAGTTGACTAGCTGTATACAAGTCATACCATTGTTTCGTTGTTAACTGTAATTTGAGTGATTGAATCTGATTTAAAATTCTTTCTTGTTTCATTGAACCTAAAATCACAACAATGTTCAGAGGATGACGTTTTATCCACGCTAACATCACCTGATCAATTGATTGAGCAGTTAAATCATGTTTCATTGACATTAATTGTTTCTTTAAGTAATCATTTTTATAATCTTCACTAAATATTTCTCCCCCACCTAACGGCGAATAAGCCATCACCTGAAGGTCATAATAACTACATCGTTCAATCACTCCATTTTTAAAATGTTCTAAGTGATCGACACTAATTTGAATTTGATTGACAAAAATGTCAGGAAATTCTTTAATCATTGCATCAAGTTGTGGCACTAAGAAGTTTGATACCCCAAAGTATTTTACTTTTCCACTGTCTCTTAATTCATGAAATGCTCTAGCAACTTCTTTGTAATTCATTAAATGATCTACACGATGGATTAAAAGAACATCCAAATAATCTATTTGAAGGTCCAACAAAATACTATCCACTCTTTTTAAGATATATTCATAGGATGTTTCGTAGTATGAGTAATAATACTCACTGGGTGTATCGTTCTTAACAATCCCACATTTACTAACGATTACCATTTGTTCTCTTAATTCTGGATGCGCCTTTAAAACACGACCGAACTGAATTTGTGCCAAACCATTACCATAGATATCAGCATGGTCAAAGGTTGTAACACCATGGGCGATACAAGTTTTAATTAAGTCATAAAGCTGTTCATCTGTTAATTTAGCATCTGTCAACCGCCACAAACCTAAAGCAAAGGGTGATAAATACTCATTATTTGGTTTCATAAAAAACACCTCATCTCTACTATCATTTTAGTAAATATTTAGTTAAAAATAAAGCGTTTACATGAATTATTTTAACATTTTTTTAAGTTTATTCCTTAAAATCAATAAGTAAACAAATAAACCAACACTTATGATGATTAAAAACATAAAAATCATGGATTTATACAAGATATACATATACAACGAAAAAACCATCATCACACCAATAATTAGTAATCCAAAATATTCGAGTCGTTTGTTAATTGCTTCAATGAGAGACTGACGTGTTTTACGATGTGCCATTATTTCAGTATCTTGATAGTCTCTAACAAAAAATAACCAAAGTCCCTTGTTTGATAAATAGGATGTAACTAACTCAAACCCTTGTTGAGTGTAAAAAGACAACTCTTCTTCGTGAAACTCTTCTGGATAATACTCAACGAGATATTGTTTTGTAAGAGGTTCTCTTTTTTCAAAAACATAACCATTTTGATTATAATCGATGAGAAAAAAACCTTGTTCTGCTTTTTGATTCAAATAAGCTTCTTCTTTCTCAAATTCATAAACATTAAAATCTTTCTTTTCAACAAACATCTAAATTATCCTTTCTTTTGATACAACCGAAGCACAAATTCAAAAGTGATATCAAGCTTCTGTAACTGTAATAAATTTTCGATACTTCCCTGTTTTGTTTTGTATTGATAAGGGGTCATGGCTAAAAGATTTTTTAAATCATCCTGAATCACAGTTGCTTTCGATTGAACTTGCTTTTCTTCTATTTTAACAAGCTTTTCGTGTTCAATTGGTTCAAGTTGATTTGGATGAACTTCTGAATACAACACCTGTTTCATTTCCATTAAATGAGTAGTGCCAACATCGATAAATAACAGGTAACCGTTTGGTTTCACTAGCCTAAGGCACTCATCAATAAATTTTGGAGCAAATCCGTTCAGTAATACCTCATACTCATTATCTACTACTGGACACTTCGCAATCGATGCAATCACATATTGAATTTTTTTACTCTTCTTGCTCGCTTTAATAATCGCTTCTTTACTTAGATCAATTCCTAGAGTCTTTTCAATGGATAATCCTTCACTAATTGCTTGGGTGTAGTATCCTTGTCCACATCCTACATCAATCAGCGAGGATACATTATAGGGCTCTAACAATTGAATACNNAAACGATCTCTGCTCTGTATCATTGCTTTGTTATCACCCTGATTGTTCTTATTTGAAATGTGCAAGTTAAAATAACCAACTTTAGAGCGATCAAAATGATGGTTATTTTTACAATAAGCTTCCTGCTTATCTTGTAGCAACAATTCTTGACACAAAGGACACTTTAATGAACTCATTAGCTCGTATGGTGATATTTGTCGTATACTTCGTTTTTAGATAAGTTGTGTTTTTTTGCAATTTCCTTGATGGCCTGTGAAGCACTAAATCCTTGTTCAACGAGTTCATCAATTAAAGTTGATACATCAATTTCTGCGATATCTGCTTCTTTTTCGTGTGGATTTCCTTTGACAATTAAGACAAATTCACCTTTTAATTCAGTAGCTACATCAAGTATTTCCGAGAGTTTTCCTCTTAAAAACTCTTCGTGTTTTTTGGTCATTTCTCTTGCTAAACAGGCTTCTCGATCTCCAAAGACTTTGATCATTTCTTCAAGAGCAGAAGTTAACTTATGAACCGAGACATAAAATATCATGGTGTAACTAAAGTGTTGGTACTCTTTTAAGATTCTTCTGAGTTGTTTATTTGTTGAGGGTAAAAAACCATGAAATAAAAACGGTTGAGTAATAATTCCAGAACTAACTAAAGCATTAACAAAAGCACTCGGTCCTGAAACAGGGACGACATTGTACCCGGATTTTATACAGGTGCTTACTAATAAATTACCTGGATCTGAAATAAGTGGATAGCCAGCATCACTCACGAGTGCTACGTTTTTACCACTATCTAAAAGNNNAGAAGAGTCATGGTTGTTCGGGTATCTTCACAGGCAATAATATCGACAGACTTCAAGATATCGATAGCACGAAACGAAAATTCAGACATATTTCCTATGGGTGTAGCAACTAAATAAAGTGTATTAATATCATTTTCAAAACTTTTTTGTCTATACATTTTTTTCATCCTTTATGATTTCATCAAATGGTAAGACTAAAGACTCTTCGCGATTAGATAAGGTGATTTGTTGATTAATAAGGTTGATTTCTTTTACTTTATACTTCTTATCTTTATAATCAAACATTGAGTTTAGTTTTGGTAATCCTTCTTTTGCTAATGTGTATTCTTCGTTTTCGTACCGCAAACAACATTTTAGTTTTCCACATTGGCCTGATAATTTATTCATGTTCAACGATAGCATTTGATTTTTTGCCATATTAATGGACACAACATCAAAATCTTTTAGGTGGCTATGACAACACAAGGTTCTGCCACAGACGCCTAATCCACCTACCATTTTCGCTTTATCCCGTTGGCCTATTTGTTTGAGTTCAATTCGACAAGGGAAAATAGTGGTCAATTCCTTAAGTAGTCCTCTAAAATCAACACGATTGTCTGAGACATAGGTAATAATTAATTTGTGAGCATCGAGTGTAAATTCGACATCCACTACATTCATATTTAGTTTTTCTCTCTCAATCGCTTCTTCGATAGGACGTCTAGCATCAAAAGCTTTAACCTTGTTCGCTTTGTATTGAATATAGTCCTGTTCTGTTCCAACCCGTAATGCTGGTTTTAATTCCAAAGAGTGATTGAGTTTATCAATCGTCTGATATTCTTTAGCAACAATTCCTAATTCAACCCCTCGTGCTGTTTCAACAACGACATAGGAATCTTTTGTATAAATATCATTGTTTGATCCAAAGGTATATTCCTTGCTTAGACCTATAAATTTAACAAGGATAAATCCTTGAAACTCTTGTTTTTGTTCGCTCATTTAAGCACCTCCCTAATCCGGTAGCATCCCTCATCCACTAATAAATTTATATTAGTAGAGGGATTAATCTTTGATAACAAATTTGTGAAGATTAAATAGAGTTGACTATCTATTTCAATGGATTTGTATGTTTTTAATCGACCATAGAGTCCTTCTCTTAAAATATAACAGATAATTGAGAAAAATAGCGATATTTTTTTACTATCAAAGTTTTTTGTTTGTAACCCAACAAGCGCAACATCGACATTCTTATCGAGTTCATCAAAAAAATAATCAATGAATTGAAAGACGTCTTGATTGTTCTGATCCGCCAAAAACTGATCTTTTTGTTCTTGGGAATCACTTTGATGGATGGCATATCGCAACTTCCAATCATCGGTGTCTTCATAGGTTTTTTGGTCTGTATCTAAAGTAATGACAACACAGCGAGACTGTATTGTGGGCATCACCAGTTGCAGTGAATCCGTCGTAAAAATAAAAGAGGTTGTTTGTCCTTCGGGTTCTTCGACAAATTTTAAGATTGAATTGAGTGCACTACTGCTGGCTTGATGGCATTGATGAAAAATTACAACTTTTTGATTGAATTTCTCTAGAGCCGTTTTATTAAATTGTTCTTGAATTTTTAATATTGCTTCTTTTTTGATTGTCGCTTCGCTACCATCAATTAAGACAAAGTCGACACTACTCCCATTATTAAAAGCCTCGAGTCTTTCTTGAAGTAAGGCAGTTTCCGTGCTGTGTGTCATGATACTGGCAGCTAACCATTTGGCTGAGTTCAGTGCATTGTTTCCTACCAATAAATACGCATGGGATAGCTTGTTTTCATGAATGCTATTTTCGATTATTTTGTATAATGTTGGTTGATTATTCTTGTTCATGTTCTTGTAAC
>LFRM01149339.1_pt1 | contig 17098 bp, 14 predicted proteins | sample 618341 | NCBI WGS metagenome assembly LFRM01 (sample SAMN03654438, study PRJNA283298) | anaerobic digester metagenome | isolation source: pool of bioreactors CSTR01a, CSTR02a, and CSTR03a thermophilic anaerobic... | place: Denmark: Kgs. Lyngby | collected 2014-05-21 | reverse complement strand
ACAATACCCTGATCTTTACCCCAAGTCAGGATGCAAGCAACGCAAGGATCATGGTATCAGGACAAAAGACTGAAGAAAAGAAGCCCGGTAAGGAAGTTAAAGACTTTGCTTTCAGATTCCTGACCGGGGTCAGGAACCTGTCCCTTACCTACTCGGAAAATAATGGGACCATTCTGCCTGGTTATATGCCCAGATCCAAATTTTTAGGTACATCAAACTATGAAGGTACAAGTGCTCCTGGTTTACCCTTTATCCTGGGATGGCAGAACCGTGATTTTGCAATGGAAGCAGCACAAAAGAACTGGCTGACTACCGACTCTACCCTCAACACTCCATATACAATGACCCACAGCCAGGATGTCACCATCCGACTGCAGTTGGAACCACTAAACGGTCTAAAGATAAATCTGACAGCCAACAGGAGATTTCAAAAGGGTATTAACGAGTACTACCTGTACAGTGATGGCGGCTTTAATGCATACAACACCATGGAGAATGGATCCTTGTCAATGACCGTCAACACCTTCAAGACGCCTTTCAAGAGCGTTGAAAAGAGAGGTGTATATCAGTCAGAGATATTTTCCCGCTTCCTTGACAACAGGCAGATCATAGCAAATAGATTAGGAGAGGAAAGGAGGGGCAGCAATTTCCCGACAGGTGTTTATCCTGGGTCTCCATATGAAGTACTTGAAGGAAGACCTTATCGTCCTGAAGGCTATCCTGAAGACGGGCTTGGCGTTAGCAATGGTGCCGACGGTTACTCTCTGACATCGCAGGATGTAATGATCCCGGCCTTTCTGGCAGCATACACAGGCAAGAGTGCTGACAATATCTTCCTGGATGCAATTCCTTCAATATTGCAAATAAGACCCAACTGGACCATCAACTACGACGGTCTGTCTCGTATCAATTGGCTTAAAAAATATATCCGCTCATTCGATCTGAGTCATTCTTACAGGTCTACATACAACATAGGTCAGTTTATTACAAACTTCGACTGGGAAGAGATGCGTGACGGCTTCAGCTACATAAGAGACGAGAAGAGCAACTTCATTCCAAAGTACCAGATCAACGGTGTATCCATATCTGAGCAGTTTGCCCCCCTAATCATGGCCAACATAGTGTGGAACAACTCGTTGTCGACCCGCTTTGAATACAAGAAAAGCCGCATTATCAACCTGAGCCTCAACAACAACCAGCTTATCGAAAATTACAACGATGAATATGTGGTTGGTCTTGGATACAGGTTTGACAAGATGGATATGATACTGGGCTCTGGCAAGAACGCCAAAAAGCTTTCATCTGACCTTAATCTGAGAGCCGACATCTCGATAAGGGACAACTTCTCAGTTATAAGACGTATTGAGGAAGCAGTCAACCAGCTTACATCAGGTCAGAAGATTACAACTCTAAAGTTTACTGCTGACTATGTGCTTAGTGACAGGTTTAATATGCAGTTGTTTTATGACAGACAGCTAAACTCTCCTTATATCTCAACAAGCTACCCAATCACGAACAGCAGTTTTGGGGTAAACTTCAGATTTTCACTTACTCAGTAGGGTCTGATAAATAATTATGGAAAAACTGACCGTATCATAAAAATTAGTTAATTTTGATTCGTAATCTTATAATTCAGCGTCATGAATATACCTGAAAATTTAAAGTACACTAAAGACCACGAGTGGGTCAGAGTAGAAGGCAACATTGCAACAGTTGGTATTACTGATTTTGCACAAAGTGAACTGGGCGACATCGTTTTCGTTGAAATTGACACCGAAGATGAAGAACTGGCACAGGAAGAGGTGTTTGGTACAATAGAGGCAGTCAAGACAGTCTCTGATCTTTATATGCCCCTGTCGGGAACTATTATAGAGGTTAACGAAAATCTTGAATCACAACCTGAGTTGGTAAATAAAGATCCTTACGACGGAGGATGGATGGTAAAGGTTGAGATCAAGGACAAAGCAGAGATCGACAAATTGCTGTCTGCCGAGCAATACAAAGCCCTGATCGGTTAACAACACTGTTGTACAATTAAAGCATTTAGTCCGCCTCGCCCCAACGAGGCGGTTTTCTTTTCTATCACCAATACTTAAATGGCTTAGCAGCAGCTTCTACCAGGCTTTATACTACCCCGGCAGGCAACCGGAGAGGCATAACAGTCCGGATATTTTATTCTCCCTGCTCCTCCCATTTCTTAAGCAGGTTATAAATAGTTGACTTCCCAATATCAAGTTTAGCAGCAACTGTCTTTACATCATTGTGATACTTTTCAAGATAATGCCTTATTATCTTATCGGAATACTGCTTCATCGTCATCTCTTCACTAAAAAAATCAGCAACTGATGCAGTGCTGTTGAATACAATATGCTCCTCGTCAATTACAGTGGAGTCGGTAAGAACAGCTGCCAGTTCAATAACTGCCTTTAGTTCACGCACATTCCCTGGATAGGGATACTTGAGCAATTTCCTATTGGCTGCAGCACTTAGCTCCTTCTTATCCATCCCATTTATATTACAAAAGTCTGTAAGAAAAATCCCGGCAAGCAGTATTATATCCTTCTTCCTTTCCCGTAATGAAGGTAGGTAGACCGGGATCCCCATCAGACGGAAATATAGATCCTCTCTGAAGCGCCTGGCCCTCACCTCCTCTGCCAGATCGACCGTTGAGCCCGCAATAATTCTCACATTGAGGTCCTTAGACTTTTTACCCTGGGCGGACTTTATACTGCCTGTAAGATAGCTTAGCAGGGAAAATTGCACATCGGCTGGCAAAAGTTCTATATCCTCAATAAATAAGGTCCCGTTGGCAGCCTCAGCAATCTTGCCCGACAAGGGTATTTCACCATCCCTCAGATCCTCGACACCAAAAAGCTCCTCTCTTATCATACCAGGAGGAACAGCTCCCACACTGAAGGATACAAAGGGCATAGCAGCCCTTTCAGAGTTGTAATGTATAGCCCGGGATATCATGCCTTTGCCTGTTCCCTCTTCTCCACACAACAGCACATTTACATTTGCCATCCTACTTGCCTTCTCCATAAGAGCCAAGGCTCTCTTCATGGCTCGACTCTCACCAACTATCTCCTCAAAATCATAATAGCGCTCAGATATCTCAGACCTTAGTTTGCTCAGTTCCTGACTTATCTTAAACTTACTCCTGATATGGCTGATACAATGAAGAAGCCTCTCCCGCACATTCTCATCCTTGGCTATATAGTCATAGGCTCCTAGCTTAAGCATCTGGACAGCAAGCTTGAGGTCATCATGGCCAGAGATAACTATCACCTCGGTCGATGGACTCAAACGTTTAATCTGCCCTAGCAGATCAAGACCAAAATAATCTGGTAATCCTATATCCAGAGTTATGACTTCAGGATGTTCTGAAAGATGTCTGATCAAATCCCCTCCATTAAAAAAAGTGCTGATTACCAATTCTTTCTCTTTCTTGAGAGCATTTACTATAAGGCTATTAAACAACCTGTCATCCTCAACGACGAATATTTTCATCTCAGGGCTATATGATTCAACTTGATTAACGGTAAATTTAAGTTCTAAAACTAATTAAACTATATTTACCGGGTGGCAAAATAAAAGCCCGAAATCTCTGTTTTATTATTGAATCATTGCCGTTCAGCTGATGCCGATAAGAAAATTGATATTACTCTCAGCCTTGTTTTGGCTCGTTTCCTGCTCAACTCAAAAAAACACCTGGCTGTCAAGGAATCATAATGCCATGACTGCCCGTTACAATATTCTGTTCAACGGGGAACAAAGTTTTCAGCGCGGGGAGGAACAACTGAGACAAAATCATCAGGATCAGTTCACAAGTATTCTTCCACTCTTTCCTTATAGCGGTGATGATAAGGCCGGTGCTGTCAAAGGTGATATGGATAATGCAATTGCAAAAGGCCTTAAGGTCATACAGAAGAAAAGTATCACAGTCCGCCCCAAAGGGCGCCCTGACCGCAACAACCCCAGGCAGGTCGCATTTTACAATCAAAGAGAATTCAACAAGGTAGTAGGAAACGCATATATCCTTATCGGCAAGGCTCACCTTTTCAATCATGAATATTACGATGCCCTGACTGCCCTTGATTATGCCTTCAGGGACTTCCCCGGAAAGCCTGTGCAGTATGAAGCTCTCATATGGATGGCAAGAACACGTATCGAGATGGGGGATTTCGAAAATGCACGTATTGTCCTGGACCGTTACGATGCCCTTGGTGATGCTCCGGCAAAGTACTATGCAGATTATATGGCAACCTATGCCGATTACCTCATCCGCTCAGGGCAGTACAACAGTGCCATTCCTTTCGTTGCGGCTGCGGCTGAAGGAGCCCGTGACAAGTGGGACAGATCCAGACGCAACTACATCCTGGCCCAGCTTTATGAAAAAGCCGGTCGCCTTGACAATGCTAAAGATGCGTACCTGAAGGTAGCCCGCTCTTCTCCAGGATATGATATGGAGGTAACAGCCCGGCTTAATGTGATGCTTCTTGAGAGTAAGCTAAACGGCAATATAGGGGAGACAGTCAGGGAATTGGATCGTATGGCCGGACAATTTAAGAACCAAGAGTACAGGGACAGAATCTATATGACAAAGGCCAGGCTTTCACTATATGGACAAGATACGCTACAAGCCCTTGTCAATCTGAGGCTGGCTGCAGGATACAACATTGGTAGCAGGGATCTCCTGGCTGAATCCTTCCTCAACATGGCTGATATATATTTCGACATCCCTGACTACATGGCATCCTATGCATACTACGACAGTGCTCTGATAAATATCCCCCAGACTCATACCAGACTGGAACAAATCAAATTCAGACACAAGGGACTGAAGAACTTGTCGGCCCATCTTAATACTATTTATACACAGGACAGTCTGCAACGGCTGGCAGCTATGACTGATGAGGAACTAAACTCCTATCTGGAAGCATATGTGGAGGCTGAAAAACAGTCGCGTCTCAACAAGGATATAAGTGGAGGAGGCTCAAATTATAATACAGGTTTCGATCCCCTGCTGCAAAGAAGCATGTCATCCCAAATGTATGGTAGTCAGGACGGACGTGGTGCATGGTATTTCTACAATCCTACCATGGTCACCCTTGGTAAAATGGAGTTTGAAAGACGTTGGGGTCGCAGACCAGCTGAGGATAACTGGCGTCGCTCGGATAAGAGTGCCGTTGCAATTTCCGACTTCTCACAACCACCAGCTCTTCCAGGTGACCCGGGAGAAAGACCGCAGAACACGCCCGGAGCAGGCACTATTCCAAACGGAGCTCTTGGACAATCTGATGAGCTACCAAGTGTAGACAGGCTCAAATCAACAATTCCCCGATCCAAAGAGGATATTGAAGCATCTCACAAGCTAAAAGGTGAAGCCTACTTCAAAGCAGCCCTTGTTCTGCTGGATTATTTCAATCTGCCTGAACAGGCCATCGTGCTTCTATCTTCTCTGCTCAGTCAATACCCTGATCACGAACTTGCAGAACAGGCCTTGTTCTGGAGCTATAGGGCACAGCTTGCTGCAGGTAATGAACAACAGGCACAGACTGTGGGCTCAACATTGTTGCGACGCTTTCCGGACGGATACTATGCTCCTTTTGTGAGAGATCCTGAATATGCCACAAAGCTCTATGAGGCATCAAGGGAACTATATACTAGATACGAGGATGCATACAATGCATATAGGAGCAATGGCTTTGAAGAAGCTTTGTCCCATACATCTTACATCAGAAAGGGCAATCCAGATCCATCCCTGGAACGTAAGGCAATACTATTGTCAGCAATCAGCAACGGAAAACTGGGACAAAAGGATGGTTTTGTTAGAGACCTGAAGGAACTATCAGGAGAATATCCTGAAAGTGCTGAAGGAAAGATGGCAGGAAAATGGCTTGCAATGCTCGATGAAGGTATGCAACCGGCCGCCGGGCCTGTTGCATATGGGGATGCAAGCGTAAGTGTTGGATTGGCCGGTACAGACGACCCTGGCTCAACTGCCTTCGGACCTCTGTATTCTTTCGAGCCATCATCCACTCACAGCATTTTCGTAGTTGTAGATGCTGATGCCAATATCAACAGGTTGATCTTCAATTTGGCAGACTACAACTTCAATCGCTTCCTGCTTGCAGATTATGAGCTGGAGGCACATACCTTGCCAAATGGTCAAAGACTTATAAGCATAAGCTCATTCAACAATAACCGCGAAGCAATGGATTATTTCTATGCTCTTCGCTCCAATCCCCGCCTGCTGAATGTAGGTAATATCAACAGAGCTCTGATAATGACTGCATCTGAAACCAACCTCAAGGTCCTTCTGAAAACGGGAAACCTGGAGGTATATCAGAACTTCTTTACAGAAAATTACCTGTCGGGAAGTGGAGGTTATATAATAGATGTGTTGTACGAAACCCAAAACTAAACAACCCCGGTCTTCTTAGTAAAAACGAAAATCAGAAAGAGGATGGAAAATATACAAAAGTACAGATTACTGTGGGTTGATGACGAAATAGACCACCTAAGGGCTCACCTTCTGTTTCTCGAAGAAAAGGGCTTTACGGTAGATACAGCAACCAACGGCAGGGATGCAATAGATATGCTTTCAGGCGGAGCATATAGTCTGGTATTCCTAGACGAAAATATGCCGGGACTTAGCGGACTTGAAACACTGATGAGAATCAAGGAGCAGAATCCTGCGCTGCCAGTTGTGATGGTTACCAAGAGCGAGGAAGAGGAGATTATGGATCAGGCTATTGGCAGCAAGATCGCCGATTATCTGATAAAACCGGTAAATCCAAACCAGATTCTTTCCTCAATCAAAAAGATTCTGGGTCGCCACAGCCTTGTCAGCAAAAAAGCCACTACTGATTATCAGTCTGTATTCTCAAGGATAGGAATGAGACTCAATGAGAGGCTCAACTACAATGAGTGGTATGAATTGTACAGGCAACTGGTATTCTGGGAACTTGAGCTGCAGTTTACTGACAGCTCGATGAACGAGGTACTGCTGATGCAAAAAAATGAAGCCAATAAGCGCTTTGCAGTTTTTGTAAAGGAAAATTACTCCGACTGGCTCAACAGCGATGATGCACCTATGATGTCGCACACTATGATGAAGCGCAAGGTCCTGCCCATGCTCAAAAAAGGCGGACCGGTTGTAATGATAGTTATAGACAATTTCAGATTTGACCAGTGGGAGGTAATTAAAAGGGAAATAGCTCCATTCTTCAGTTTCGCAGAAGATGAGCTGTATTTCAGCATCCTTCCTACTGCTACACAGTTTGCACGTAATGCTATCTTTTCAGGTTTGCTTCCACTCAATATAGCCAGAATCAGGCCTGACCTCTGGGTTGAGGATGACGAAGAGGGAAGCAAAAACCAACATGAGGAAGAGCTAATAAAGGATTATATTGCAAGGGTTAGGGAACCTTTCAAGGTATGGTATGAGAAAATCAACGATTCCGATTCAGGAAAGAAGCTTCTCGACAATTACAAACGCTTCAGGGAAAATGATCTGTCAGTAGTTGTGATAAACTTTATTGACATGCTGTCGCATGCACGTACAGAACTCAAGATGATTAAGGAACTGATTACTGATGAATCATCCTTCCGTTCGCATACCCGCTCATGGTTCCTTCACTCACCGTTGTTCGAACTCCTAAAGCGCCTTTCACAGGAGAAAGTAAAAATAATACTGACTACCGACCATGGAACCATACGAGTACAGGATCCCGTCAAGGTAGTGGGAGACAGAGCAGTAAATACCAACCTCAGGTTTAAACAGGGTAAGAACCTTGCCTATGACGACAAGTCAATCTATGAAGTCAAGAAACCCGAGCAGATCTTCCTGCCAAGGCCCAACGTTTCTACAACCTATATCTTTGCGACCGGCAATACTTTCTTTGCCTATCCCAACAACTACAATTACTATGTAAACTATTACAAGGATACATTCCAGCATGGAGGTATTTCCATGGAAGAGATGATGGTTCCTTTTGTCGTTCTGGAGCCAAAGTCTTAGTTTTACATGCTAATTATTTGAGTAATGATCTTTTCGGCAAAAACACCTGAAGAACTTGGGGAGGCCGCCAGAGCTCTGGTGGCCTTGCTCGATGTACAACCGGTAGCTGCTTTCTACGGTGAGATGGGGGCAGGTAAAACAACCCTGATAAAACAGATTTGTAGGGAACTGAAGGTGCTTGACCCTGTCAGTAGTCCTTCTTTTGCAATTATAAATGAATACAGATGCGAAGACGGACGTCCCGTATATCACTTTGATCTGTACAGGATGAAAAAGCCTGAAGAGCTTTTTGATATAGGTGCGGATGAATACCTCTATGGGGGTGACATTTGTCTTATTGAATGGCCCGAAAAGGCAGAAAATCATATCCCATTTGAAAGGATTAACGTTAACCTCCAACTCCTTCCCGATGGTACCAGAGAGATCAGGATCAATAACACTACCCCCTGATATGCCGGCCAGTTAATATGCTTTTTCTAGAAAGGCATTCTTAATAATTTTGTATATTCGGGTAATCTAAAGACTTCAATAACATGACCAACATCGAGAAACGGGCATCTTTTATTGCAATCAGGTATACCCAGCACATCACCAGTGAAGAGATGCTTGAGGTGGGTCGGAAACAACGCTCGCTTACGATTGGGATACCTCTGGATACCGACAAATCGGAAAACAGGGTGTCGTTAACACCTCAGGGTGTGGAATTGCTTGTTGAGAATGGCCACAAGGTTGTCATTGAGTCTGGTGTTGGTGAAAGGGCAAATTATTTTGATAGGGATTTTGCTGAAGCAGGGGCCATCGTTGCAAGTGGTAAGGATGAAGTATTCAGATCAGATATCATACTTAAAATCTCCCCTCCGACTGAGGAGGAAATAGAAATGATGACAAATGATCAGGTCATCCTCTCCTACCTTCAATTTTCAAAGCAGACCAGAGAATCTATTGTCAAAATGATGAACAGGCGGATTAATGCAGTCGCCTATGAATTCATGCGTGATAATGAGGGTTGCTATCCTGTAATTCAGAGCATGAGTGAAATTGAAGGTTATGCTGCTATCAGCATTGCATCCGAATACCTTAGCAAGGCACATGGAGGGAAGGGAGTATTGCTTGGTGGAATCACCGGAGTTTCGCCCACTGAAGTTGTTATTATCGGAGCCGGCACTGCAGGCGAATTTGCTGCAAGAGCTGCACTTGGACTGGGCTGCCAGATCAAGGTGTTCGACAATTCCTATCAGAATCTCAGGGAACTTGAACGTAATCTGGGCCAGCGAGTGTTTACCTCTGTGCTGCATCCCCACGTACTTACAAAGGCATTAAAGTCTGCAGATGCCGTGGTGGCAAGTCTACGCTATTTTGAGAATGATACAGCTTTCTATATAACCTGTGAGCAGATTGAACAGATGAAACCAGGATCTGTGATAGTGGATCTTAGCATTGGCGACGGACGCTGCTTTGAATCCATGGCAGCGTCTTCTCACGATCCTGACAAACCATTTATAAACAAAAATGGTGTCATACACTATATGACACCAAACGTAGCTTCAAGGGTTTCACGTACCGCATCCATTGCACTAAGTAATATTATCGCACCCATTATTCTCAAAATGGCAAATGCCGGGGGTATTCACCAGCTAGTCAAGGAAGATCTGGGCGTAAGCAATGGCACCTACCTGTATAAAGGCATACTAACAAACCAATATATAGGTAACAGCCTTGANNTGCAGTCCAAGGCTGTTACCAATATATAGGTAACAGCCTTGGACTGCCATCCAAGGACATAGGCCTGCTACTTGCTGCTTTCTAAGCACAACTTATACTGCAACGACTTCCCTAACTACCGGAACCTTGGTTCTGATAACCATCTCAACCCCATTGCGAAGGGTCTGCATACTCATTGGGCAACCGTCACATGCACCTATAAGCTGAACCTTCAATATCCACTCATCAGTAAGATCAATGATGTTGATATCACCACCATCAGCCTGCAGATAAGGACGGATCTCATCCAGAGCAGCCGCCACCTCCTTCAAAACAATGTCTTTCTCGCTATTATCCATTACTCTATACCCCTCTTATTTTCTGTTAACTTCAACTATTTTCGTACGTGGCAGCTGGCTGTTGCGCTTCTCAACTGCTTCAACAACTGCATCAGCTAGTTTTGAGAATGCAACTCCTGTGATACTATCAGTATTAAGCGCTGCTGGCATACCTTCATCTCCACCCTCCCTGATACTTTGTACTATCGGGATTTCTCCAAGTAGCGGTGTGCCTGTCTCCTCTGCCAGTTTCCTGCATCCTCCCTGTCCAAAAATATAGTACCTGTTCTCAGGCAGCTCAGCAGGGGTAAACCATGCCATATTCTCCACAAGTCCCAATACCGGGACATTTATCTGTTTACCCTGAAACATACTGATACCCTTGCGTGCATCAGCAAGTGCAACATCCTGAGGTGTACTTACTACAACAGCTCCTGTCAAAGCAATTGTCTGCACTATGGTCAGGTGAATATCACCTGTGCCTGGAGGCAAGTCTATCAGCAAATAATCCAAATCACCCCACAGACCATCAGCTATCAGCTGCCTTACTGCAGAGGTTGCCATCGCCCCTCTCCATACAAGAGCATCAGTGGGATTGACAAAATATCCTATACTAAGCAGTTTTACACCATATTTCTCTACCGGGATAATCCTGTCCTTTCCATCAACCTTCTCTACATAGGGACGTGCATCTTCGGTAGCAAACATCTTAGGTACAGAAGGCCCGTAAATATCAGCATCAAGCAAACCTACACTGTATCCCTTAAGGGCAAGCGCAACCGCAAGGTTGCTGCTTACAGTAGATTTGCCAACTCCTCCCTTACCTGATGAGATAGCTACAATATTCTTTATCCCGCTCAAAGGGGGCTCCTCGATCTTCTTTACCTGCCTTGGCTTAACCTTGACATAAATATTACCCTTGATCTCAACACCGTCACCAATATAGGTCTCTATGGCCTTCTCGGCAGCACTTTTAATGGGACCTATCATGGGATCATTTGCGCGATCAAAAAGCAAGGAAAAACTGATTCGCTTGCCATCAATGCGGATATCATCCTCTACCATCTCCAGGCTGACAATATCCTTGCCCTTGCCAGGGTGAACCACATGCTTGAGAGCATCAAGCACCAGCTTCGGATAAAAGCTCATGTTGTTTTATTTAAACCAATTAAAAACTGTAGCAAAAATACTAAAATAAAAACGGATAGCAATAATCTGATTATTACAGATTCGGAATCTCCTTAATTGGATCCCAGAAAAGCATCTCAAAGCGCTGAACCTTGTCATCGACAACCTCAATCCCCTCCCTACGTAGCAGTTCCTCCATCGAGGCCCCCGACCTGAAGGCATGTTTTCCTGTAAGCATGCCGTTGCGGTTGACAACTCTGTGGGCCGGGACATCATCCAGTCTTGGCCCAAGATTATTCAATGCCCAACCCACCATTCGAGCAGCACCAGGGGAACCAATTGCAGCAGCAATGGCTCCATAGGAAGTTACCCTGCCCTCTGGAATCAGTCGAGCAACCTCATATACAAGATCAAAAAAGCCCTGATCTTTGGGTTTATCCTTGCTGGTCATCGAATGCAACTCTTCTGCCTGTGTTTCGGTAGTTGTCCCGGGGAATATCAACCTGCGGCTCAACAAGCGTATTCTTGTTGTCAAGTCTGAAACTCAAATACTTGATTGCCATACCCTGTCCAAGGAAACGCTCCTCGTAATACGTTCTCACTGACAGTATCTCATCCTCAAACCCGGAATTGTATAGATCTGATTGATCCGTAATCATTGTCAACCCATTATGGAGCACCAGCTCACGGGTATAGGTGTACATAAAGTTACTGTCGGTTTTAAGATGGATAATACCTCCTGGCTTTAGGAATCTGGCATATAACTCTAAAAACCTGCAGGCGGTAAGACGCTTGCGTGTCTTTTGCATCTGTGGATCGGGGAAGGTCAGCCAAATCTCATCAATCTCTGATGGAGCAAAGAAAGAACCTATCATCTCTATCCTGCTTCTGATAAAAGCAGCGTTCCTTAGACCCTCTTTGTACGCAGTACTTGCTCCATTGTACATTCTTGCCCCTTTGATGTCCACCCCAATAAAATTCTTGTCCGGATATTTCCTGGCAAGCGCAACAGTATATTCTCCCCTGCCACAACCAAGTTCCAAAACAACAGGATTGGTGTTGCCAAAAAACTCAGCAGACCACCTGCCTTTTAACTTGTAATCCGTCCTGAATACTTCGCTGAAATCAGCCTGAATCACGTTGGGAAGTTTGTCCATCTCGGCAAACTTCTCCAGTTTATTCATCTTCCTGGCCAAACTATTTCTCTGATTTGTTGATACGTAATTCCAGTTTACTTACTCCTCTGAGTTTCTCCTCTCGCATGCCTTGTCTGATTGCAAAGCGGTAATTCCCTGTGTGAGCCATTTTCACATAATCCCTGTATGACGGTATTAACAACATAGTTCTTACCCTTTTTCGCACCAACCCACTTACCACTACTCTCAGCTATTATGTAGTTAAGTGTGTCAGTGAACTGACTACCATTATCACTGCTCACCTCAAGGAAGAGCCAGATATTTGAATAAGGGTAGTCATCAGTATGGGTAATAGTCATACCGATATCAAGCAGGGAAATGGTATCGGTCAGCTCAACATCAAAATAAAGGGTGTCATTAATATCCCATCCGGTCTTGTCTATATCAATAGACTCCGAATAAATCACCCTGTCTGCACAGGAAGTGCAGACAGCAAGCAGTGTTAGCAATAAAAACCTAGTCATTACCATTGTTTGATATACCCTTGTTGTTGTTTGGTTTACCGGTACGGCGGGCCTTCTTTCTTCTCCTGTTATTATTGTTATTTCCCTTCTTTGCCTTATCGTCGAAGCGGGTTAGGCTTTCCTCTTCAATAACGTTTGCATATCCCGGTTCGCTCGGTCCCTTTTCCTTAACTTCAACCTCAGCTTCAAGCTCCTTGATTCTTATTCCTTTCTTGTTTAGCTTGAGATACTCTTTAACGCTGTCAACAGAAAGGGTTACTATATTGCCAGAACCTCCACTGTCCCTGCTAGAGCAGTACCACATCAAACGCTTAAACACATCTGTCTTAAGGTGGAAATAAAGTCCATCCTGTGTGTCAATAGGCGTGGATGTATCTGGGAAGTCCTGCTGTGCTTCTATATATGCATCAAGTTCATAGTTGAGGCAGCACTTCAACTTTCCACATTGACCGGCCAGCTTCTGTGGATTAAGAGAAATTTCCTGATACCTGGCTGCAGTAGTGCTAACTGACTTGAAGTTGGTTATCCAGGTTGAGCAACAAAGTTCCCTGCCACACGGTCCGATACCACCTATGCGCCCTGCCTCCTGGCGGGCGCCGATTTGCCTCATCTCTATCCTTACCTTGAAACGATCGGCAAGAACCTTGATAAGTTCCCTGAAGTCAACCCTTTCATCGGCTATATAGTAGAAAATCGCCTTTGTCCTGTCACCTTGATATTCAACATCCCCAATCTTCATATTAAGTCCCAGGTTCTGGGCAATTCGGCGGGACTCCAGCATGGTCTCTCTTTCAAGCCCCTTAGCTTCTTCCCACTTCTCAATATCAAGTTGCTTTGCCTTGCGATAGACGCGTTTAAACTCATAATTATCCGGAGAAACTCCGTTCTTCTTCATCTGAAGCAGCACCAAATCTCCAGTCAGACTTACTATACCAATGTCATGACCAGGCGATGCTTCCACCGCCACTACATCACCTTTGGCAAGTTTTAGTTGTGCAGAATTCTTGTAATACCCTTTGCGGGTGTTCTTAAACTGAACTTCAACAATATCGCAGTTTTGAACACTTTCAGGTAAATCCGCCAACCAGTCAAAAACATCCAGCTTGCCACACCTGTCACCACAGGAATCACATTTGCTTCCTGTTACGACTATATCTTGTTCGCTCATACGCTACATCAATTTGTGGGCTTGAAAGGCCCTGATTTATATTGTTTTCTCCCGTAAAGGGATATAAAAGACTTATGACTTGAACATCATCACCATCTTCAACGCCATGTCGAGCAATACAATTCTGGCGTTGCCATTTTGTTCAATGTGAGAATATGCCAATTTCAATTCTTCAGTCATATCCTCAATATTATTGTCATTAATAAAGGGGGAAAACTTCCTTACGAAGTCTTCCTCGCCAGGACTAAGATACACCAATTCAGGTTTTCTGAAATTATAAATATAACTTTCTCTCAGCATTCCTGTAGCATAATCTATAAATGCCTTCAATTTGTCGCGCGATAAAGGTGCTACCTCATCAACCCATTTCATAATATCAAACACCTTGCGCGAGTAAGTAGACCTCATAAGGCTTGTGAACATCTCAAAGAAAACACTCTGATCCCTGGATGAGCTAAGGTAATCAACTGCCCTTACATAGTTTCCTTTGGACAGGCGTGCAGCTAGATTTATCTCAGACTCAGAAAAATCATACTTCTGCTTCAAAGCCTCTACAAGACTCTCCGTTTCAATTGGAGGAATATAAAGCATTTGTGTACGGGAAAGGATAGTTGCAAGCAGAGACTGTGGATTCTCAGAAACCAGCAGAAAAACAGTACTTGTCGGTGGCTCCTCAAGGATCTTAAGCAACTTATTCGCACCACTGACATTCATGCGCTCGGGCAGCCATATTATCATAATCTTATAACGACCCTCAAAGTTCTTCATAGAGAGCTTGCGGAGTATCACAGCGCTCTCATCGTCATAGATCACACCCGACTTCTTACCATCTGAGATCCTGTCAAACCACTGTCCGGCACTGAAGTACTGGCGTTCAAGTACAAACTCCCTGAACTCCTTGATGCGGTCGTCACTTACTGCCTTACTCCCCTCCTTGATCACAGGAAAAACAAAGTGAATATCGGGGTGCACCATCTTAGATGCCTTGACGCAGGAACTGCAGGTACCACAGGCATCGTGCTCTCCCCTGTTCAAACAGTTAAGATATTGAGCATAGGCAAGTGCAAGCAGGAAGGAGCCAGTGCCTTCACCACCCGCAAAAAGCTGGGCATGACTTATGCGATCCTCCTTTACACTGCGCAACAAATGATCCTTTATCAACTGTTGGCCGGCTATATCCTTAAAAAACATTCTGTCTTGCCTTTATCCAGTCAAAGATATGAAATTACTGCTAACTTTGACTTCAAAAAAAGCAAATGCCCACATTTCTATTCGGCGAGATAATCTTTGGACCGGTTAACAGTCGCAGACTTGGTTGTTCACTGGGAATTAACCTCTTACCGATCGACAGGAAGCTATGCTCGTTCGATTGCCTATATTGCGAATGCGGATTAAATCCCGATGTAGGAGCACCAAAAGCAGAATTACCCACGGTAGACGAAATCACTAAATATCTGGAGCTTAAACTCCAGGAGATGTCCGGCAGCGGCCGGCTGCCGGACGTACTGACCTTTGCCGGTAACGGTGAACCAACTCTTCATCCTGATTTTCCGGAAATCATCGATTCAACTTGTGTACTTAGAGATAAGTACTGTCCTTCAGCAAAAATAGCGGTACTATCCAATGGCTCAAGGATTGGTTCACCGCGTGTATTCAATGCACTGCTCAAGGTAGATGACAATATCCTGAAACTTGATGCAGGATCGGAAAATACAATAAAGCTGCTTGATCGACCATCAGGGAAATTCAATCTTCAATCCTATGTAGAAAATCTCAAACGCTTTGATGGAAAGGTGATAATACAGAGCCTTTTTATTAAGGGCCACTACAACGGGGAACTAATTGACAATAGTAGCGACCATGAAGTAGCTGAATGGCTAAAGCTTATAAAATACATCGCTCCGGGTGAGGTTATGGTTTATTCCATAGCCAGAGATACTCCTGTGGACACTCTCCAGAAGGTCGAAGGAAAGCGTCTCAAAGAAATTGCTTCGCTGCTAGAGAAGGAAGGTATCAAGGTTCAGCTAACCGAATAAGGCAGCTATGACAGAGAGTCCCATATACCAATTGCAGGCAACTAAAGTGCTTGTTTGCCCGCTCGACTGGGGACTGGGACATGCCACACGATGCATCCCCATCATCAGAATATTGACCTCAAGGGGTATCAAGGTCGTGGTAGCCTGCTCTCCTCAGCTTAAGCCACTCTTCATAAACGAAGTACCGGAGCTTGAGCTCGACACCTTCGAAGGTGCCCGGATAAGATATTCACGAAGCAGCCATCTTGTGCCAAGACTGCTGGCAGACCTGCCTCTCCTGCTTCTTTGGTACTTTCGGGAACGACGCTTCACTAAAACCCTTGTAACCAGACATAAAGCAGATTGCATTATTTCAGACAACAGGTATGGAGTAAGGCAAGGCGGGATAAAAAATATCTTAATAACTCATCAGTTAGCCCCAATTATGCCGCGGTTATTAAAGTGGGCAGAACCTATAGCAGCCTGGGTATTCCAAACTGTGATAAAATCCTTTGATGAATGCTGGGTACCCGACCTGCCAATGCCTGACTCGCTCGCAGGTTTATTGGTTCATCGCTATCCCCTCCCCTACAACGTAAGGTTCATCGGACCTCAGTCAAGATTTACCGACTGCGACAAACCAGATATATTTCGGTCCGAAAACCAGCAGGAGTCAACATCTGCTAATGAATATGAACTGCTAGGAATAGTTTCGGGACCCGAACCACAGCGCTCCATCCTACTCGATATAATGATAAGGCAGTTTTCTACATACTCCGGCAAAAGCCTTATTCTGACAGGCAGACCGGAACAGGGAGCTCCCAAAATAGTAAAAACAGACCAGGGACCTGATCTGGCACCTCATCTTGAGACTGCACAATTAAAAGCCTTGCTTACACGCACTCCCTACATAGTATGCAGATCAGGGTACTCTACAATTATGGACCTCTATTACCTGGGCAGATCAGCTATTATCATTCCAACTCCCGGACAGACTGAACAGGAGTATCTTTCTCAATATCATTCTTCCAGACATCTTGCCATTAGTCAGGATGAATTTGT
>LFRM01185292.1_pt1 | contig 17109 bp, 14 predicted proteins | sample 618341 | NCBI WGS metagenome assembly LFRM01 (sample SAMN03654438, study PRJNA283298) | anaerobic digester metagenome | isolation source: pool of bioreactors CSTR01a, CSTR02a, and CSTR03a thermophilic anaerobic... | place: Denmark: Kgs. Lyngby | collected 2014-05-21 | reverse complement strand
ACAACAAAAAAGCGTAAAAAGGGTTGTCAAATTGTTAGAAGTAAATTATAATTAGTTTAAGAGAAAGGGGTCTATATATGTTCAGAAAAGCAAAAGTTTTAACAGCATTAATATCTTTATCTATTTGCCTATGTTTGATGAGTACTACATATTCAAGGTATGTATCGGACACAACAGGCAACATCGAAGCATTATTTGCTAGATGGCAAATACTGGTAAATAATACTGATATAACTGGTAGTACAGAATCAACAATAACTTTTGAACCGATAATTGAAGAAAACAATTATATTGCACAAAATGTAATTGCACCAACTTCAAAAGGTTATTTTGATATCGATATTGATTCAACTAACGTTGATGTTTCATTTAAGTATTCAATCGATATGCAAATCGAAAATGAAAATATACCAGACTTAATGATTACAAAATATTCAATCATTCCAGACTCTTATATTGAGGGAGATACAATAGAAGTTGTTAACTTAACTGAGAGTACAATAACCAACACTTTGTTATTTGATAAAGAAACTGAAGCATTCAAATTTAAACCATTTATGATTAGAGTATACTTTGAATGGTATGAAGGTGAAAGTGAACAAATGGATGATGAAGCAGATTCATTAGTAGGTAATTTAGCCGCTACCGAAAACAGTACTTTCAAAATAAATGCAACTGTCTCATTCGAGCAAATATTTGAATAAAAAATTTTGGCATAAATAATTCGAAATTTGCTAACCAAAAAGGAACCATTAATTTGGTTCCTTTTTTTGTTTCTTATTAACAATACTATAATTACTTTAGTTACTTAACAGAGGTAAATATGAGTTCTACTAGGGATTATTTACATATATAAAAGAGCATGTAACTTTTATTATTTGCTCTTTTTATTAATTATAAATTTGATTTATATGCGATTATCACTGGAACTATATTACAGTTAGTAGTTGTAGGTAGACTGTGAAGCTTAGTTTCTTCTTCACTGATTCTACTAAGCACAAAACCGTTTAAATCACCATACTTACTATTAGTCCAATAACAAACATTTGATGTTAAATAATTAAATTTAAGATTTTTGAATTTGTAATATCCGTTATAACTAATAGCTTCTTCCATTTCAGTGGTAATTCTATTTCCATAACTTAAATTACCAATAATTGCATCAGATATATTTTCTCTAATTAAAAGTGAATTTACAACATCTGATGAAATAACTTTTAATATATCATCGGCTGTTAAAGGTCTTGTATCAACCGTCCAGCCGTTTGTAATTGTTGATAGTATCGAATTGTAATTAGACCATGTACCACTTAAATACGAAGCTTTATGACTAGGGATAAGTGTTACTGTCTGGTCTCCTAGTTGATTGTTAACATCAGCAACAAAGGTTGAAATACAAGTAGAACTAATTTCATTACATTTTTGATTGCTAACTACATCAAACAATATAGTATCACCTAAATTATAACGAGTATCACTTGCATTATCGTTTTCTATATATTGTTCAGCGGTAATACTAATAACAATCTGAACTGAAGGTCTTATCTGATAATCAGGATTAGCACCCTTACGATTAATTTCACTTTGTTGAAACTTGTATGCTTCACTTCCCCAGAAACTGTCTAACTTATTGTGATCTGAATCAAGTGGCCAAGAGATTGATACTTCAAAGGTGCTTTCCTCACCCTTTGATAAAACATAGTTTTTAGACAGGTTAATATTAACATGAAACGGATATTCGTGAGCGAGTAAGTCCTCAACATAACCAGATGTAGTTGAAGTACCATCAATAATATGATTGTCATTCGGATCTCCTAAAACTCTAGCCGATAATATTGAGTAATTGATACTTGCGTCTGAATCCCCTAAATTTTTTATTTTAACAACTTCATTAAGTGTTTCCATACCTGGATGAACATCTGCTAATGAAATAACAATATCATTTGAAACAGCTTCGCCATTTTTTTCAATACTAATAAACCAAGCCTTAACGTCAACATCTGTTGAAACATTTGATAATCCCGTATATGCGAACCAAGCAAGAGTTACGGATATAAATGAAACTACAATAAAAAATATGGACATTAAATTAAGCCGCAAATATAATTTATGCTTTGTTTTCACATATTCCACCCCTAACCAATACTTTTATTCTTAAATATTACTTCTTCTTTTTTCTTCTTTTTTCTTCTTTATCTAATAAAAAACCAATTATCTCAGAACCAACAACATACAGGAGTGGTATTATTATAAATAAATAAAAACCAATATTCGTTCCAATTATTCTATAGATTGTAGATAAAATTAATGATTTAAACATAACGACACCATATAATTGATCTTCAGATATTATTGGGTCCTCAAGAGCATTTGCTAAACCCTGTGCACGAAACATCCATTTTTCAGTTTCTTTATCGTAATATTTTTGTGTAACTCTATGGGTAATTACCTTGTTTTTAAACCCTCCAACTTCGCCTTGATAACTGATATCATCACCCACTTCTACATCAGTAGGTTTAACTTCTTTAGCAATTAATACATCACCAATATCGTATGTTGGTTTCATACTTCCAGATACTACGGTAAACATGCGATAATTAAATATTGATATTTTATTATCACTAAAACGCTGTAAACAAACAACGAGAACAAATCCTATAAGCACAATAGCAACAATAACTTTAATAATTGTTGTTATAATTTTAAATATTTTGTTTTCTTTTAATCTTTTCATGTCATCACCTATAAATAATCCTGAGTTTTTTCAAAATACTCATCCATTGCTTTCTGAAATTTCTTTTTAACATCATCACTACTAACTGATGTCTTACCTTTTTCACTCTTAAGTTCTGCTGATATCATACTTAAAATCTCATTATCAGTTAAATCAATTCCACTATTTAATAATAGTGATAGAGCTCGTCTAATTTGCCACGCAATCATTAATACAGCATACTTTGCCAACTTTTCTTTTTGAGCCTTTTTAGTTGGAGAAATTGAATCTAAAACATAATAATTCATCAAAAACGTATCATCTAAAATATCTTTTAATAAATTATTACCTGTAGTTTCAAAATCCACCTTAGTATCATCATGATTAGCAAAATTATATGAATAAACAAATTCCCATAATTTCATTGCAGCTTGAAAATTTGTGTTCTTCAAGATTACATTTGTTTTTCTAATTGGTGGCGAAATATATCTAATCTTTTCTTTACTTAGTGAAGTCATAAATTCGTTTTTTTTCCAATTAATAAAATAATCTTTAATACCTTTTATTCGCCTTCTAACATCACTTATTTCATCATCAAAAGCACCGGTATCACTTTCTTGTGATAATTCTTTTGAACTTATTTTTAATTCAATATTTACTCGTTCATTACCATTGTTGGTAGACGCTGCATATTCTAAAATCTTATCATTCTTAGATTCAACGTCTTCCAGTTCTTTTTCTTTTCTCATTACAAATCTAATTGTATATTCTATTAAAGTGTAAATAAATCTATTTTCATATGTATTATAAGTTTCTTCACGTCGTTCAATTAAGATCTTTGAAGGTTGAACTTCGCTTGTATCAAGATTTATTTTTTCAATAAAATGGGTATTTTTAGCTAAATTTTTTATACTTGCTACTGACACCTTTTTAGCTTTTTCTATTTTTACAATATCTTCTTCAGTAATAAGTGCCAGTTTAGGGTTTCTAATAATATTATCAATATATGGGCAAGCCTCTTCAATTTTATCAACCCATTCAAATGACATTGAATCACCATCTGCATCTGATTTAAAATACATATCTGATGCAACTTTATCAAGAAATGTTTCACTTTTTTTTCTTAATTCATTGTCAATATTAATATTCTCTAGCTTAGCCATATGTTATCACCACCCTATATTATTTTTTTCAATCTTTCAAAATATTCAATTGACTCTTTCATCTTACCGTTACCAAATTCTTTATTTAAATATACAATAAACGGATCGATTTCATCACGAATAAATGCTATATTTAATTGTTCGAATTTACGGAATATTTTCTTAGATATAAAATAATCTATTCCTGAAACTTCATCGCCACCACTTGCAATATAAACCGGAACAAAGGTTTGCAACTGTTTCATAATTCTATTACCAAATGCAATTCTAAAATGTTTAATAACATAGTCATCCATTTCTTTTACTTTTAGTAAGCTTTTTTCAGATACAGGATATTCTTCCATAGCATCTTCAAACAATGATTCAAGATAACTAGAATTGATTTCCATAGCATCTTGTTCACGACTCTTAAATGGATCAATACGATTGTTTATATCAATCGGCATCGCACGGTCATAAACCTTATCGGTAACCATAAAGGTTGAGTCATCATTATTGATTGTTCCAATATACCATAAATTACCTGGTAATTTTAACTTGCCATCCATAAGTCGTTTAGGATCTTCAGCCCATGGACTAGTTACTAATTCAATAATCCATTCTTCACGAGAAGGCATTTCCAAAATAGATAACATTTCCGCAAAGTAATATTCAACACGAGCAATGTTCATTTCATCCAGTATAATTGTATGAATGTCATCATCTAAACCCGCTACATATAATTCTGCTAAAACATCTGTTTCGTTAAATTTTTTGGTAAATTCATTGAAGTAACCTAAAAACTCTGTTCTATCTCGCCAAGAAGGTTCAACTGATGCAATACAAGCATCCTTTTTTACAAATTTACCCCATGCATAAGCAAGTGAGGTTTTACCGGTTCCAGAAATACCTTGTAGAATAATTAACTTACCACAAGCTACGCCCCCTATAAAAGCTCTTAACAAAGATGCATCATAGTATAAGCGGAGTTGACTAGCAGCGTATGCTCTAAAATTATCAACTAACTCTTCTAATGTAAAGTTATTACCATAATTTCTTGATTTATAGTTTTTAAACTCTTGATCGATTCGATCAAGTTTAGGAAACCTGATATTTGAAAGATCTCTTTCTTCATCAGCATTTTCATCAAGTTCAGTATCTGGAATCTCTTCATCTTCTGGAGATAATCCAAGTTTAGAAACTTTCATCGCTAAAATTTCATCTTTTTCTTTCATTAATTTTTTAACTTTATTATTTAAATCAGAAATTTCATCTAATAAATCTTCCTGATTTATCTTAGTTCTTCTAAATCTTAAAAATTTTCTAACTCCAAAGAATAATAATAGTAATACAAGTGCTACAATAATTACTAAAAAAGCAATTGATGTTCCTACTAATATCCATTCAGAATTTTTAAAACTAGATTTATAACTATTTATTACTTGTTGATATTCTCCAATATTAACAACTTGAGTTATTCCTCCCACAAGACCTTTAAAAAATAAAGAAAATCCTTCAATAAATACCGAAATAAATTCATAGAAAAATCTAAAAAAAGTATTCATGCTTATTCACTCCCAACATCGCCGACTTTGTCTGTTACATTGTCTGAAATTATTTTATTAGTAAGATCTTCTGGTATAACAGAAAGTATATCTGCCATAGAAGAATCTCTTTTGTTAAAAAATATACAATTTGCTAAATATAAGCTTGACTGATTCTTCTTTAATAATACATCATCTTTATCTAAAGTTAAACCAAATTTATACCCAGCTTTACGATATTCTTTTATAACTTGTTTATGTTGTAATAACATTTCGTATGTTACTAAAATTACAACATTGCTTTTAGCGTATTCGTTATCAATTATTTTTAGTAAACTTGAAAATTTTCTTGATTTAGTATACACACTTGAAGGTATATAAAATACATACTGTTTATCAAACGTTGATGATAATAAATCATTAACTATTTGAACTGATAACAACGATAATAGTACAGGAATTTTGTCTTCAGCAACAAGTCCTTCGTTATAAGTTTTATCGATAATATAATCACTATATACTTTATTAAATGTAAGATTATGTTCGACCTCTATTCCAAACATATCTTTAGCACCCGTAATTTTATTGAATTTTATATCAAATATATCTGTTTTTAACTTTTCTAAGAAAAATTTGCTAGTTTCTAAATATCTATCTTGAACTTTTATTATTTCATCCGATATCTTTTCAACATCGCTAGCATCCCAATCTTTATAATATTTCATAAGTGCCTTTTTATAAAATTCTTTCTTAGCATTCTTATCACTAACTGAATCTCTAGCTTGCTCTAAATCTGCAATTAAGGAAAATATTTCAACGTACTTCTCAATAATATCTGTATACTTATTATCTTTACCATTATATTCTTTTTTTAATTTTTCGGAAATAACAGTAATCATTTTTTTAACTTTAGATGTAAGATTTCGGCCGCGGCTTTCAATCTCTATCGTACCGTAATAATTATAGTATTTAGCATCTGTATAAACAGTTGATAATTTATTTTTAATTGCTGCACGATAAGTATAAGTAGCATCGTCCTTAACTATAATTTCTATTAAGTCATCTATTTCTTCTTTTTTGATAACTAAAATTTTATCAATAATGTTTTTCCCTTTTCGCCCACTTTTACTTTTTAATAAATCAAGATTAATAGATGTTAAACTTTCATCTTCTAATTCTTCATTTTCCTCAATTTTTTCAGTAACTTCCTCTTTAACTTCTTCTTTTGGCTTAGGATTGTTCATTTCATTTTCTGCTATTTCTAACAAAGTATTATCAACTTCATCTTGATCAACAGTAATAAAGCGAAAGTGTGATGTTTTTTCTAAATCAGCTTCTTTTTGTTGTTGCTCTTCTTCATTAGTTGGTAGTGGCTTTTCTTTTTTCACTTCTTCAGCATCAACTGAAATTACTCTAAATATAGAAGTTTTACCAAGCTCATCTTCAATTTCTGCATATTTCTCAGTTTTTGTAATAGCTTGACTTGGTTGTTTTTCCTCATCTTCTACCTTTGCGTCTACACTTTGATATTTTTTATCAACATCTTTAACATCTACTGAAACAATTCGATGAAGTGCTGTTTTATCTAAAATCTCTTCAATTTCTTCTTCCGTTTTATTTTTAGGAGTTAATATTTTAAAATCTTCTTTAACATCATCTGAATTTACTGACACCATACGATAAAGTGCTGTTTTACTTAATTCATCTTCAAGTTTTTCGTATTCTTTTGTTTCATAAAAACTATTATCCTTATTTAAACTACTGAAAAACGAATCATCATTTTTATAATTAGTATCTCTATTAAATATTTTAGATATTATAGGAATTTCAGAAATTTTAGATTTTTTTATTTTATTGAAAATTTCTTTAGCTTTTTCTATAATATCATTAATTGAAAACTTATTATTTTTATACGCTGAAGAAAAGAAAAACAATGCAATAATCAGCGTCAATAATACTGCTGGATTTAATAATATTTTTCTAAAGACTCCAAAGCCAGCAAGCACTTTTACTACTTTTCCGATAACTTGATTTTGATCTATTGGAGCATCCTTATCTGAATTAGCGTCTCCTTGGGTAACAAATGTACCCTTGTATACTTCAATTAGTCTATGAGTAATAAGGTTCCCATTTAATTCATAAGTGACGACATCATCTAATTTTACATCAGAAGTTAATTTAACAACAATCCAATCCCCTGGATTGATTGTATCTTTCATACTACCGGTTTGAACCTCGAAAAAAGAATAACCAAAAAAATCAGGATAATCGTTACCGATGATTCTAGTTTGAAATCCAGTATATACTGCAACTAATAAAAATACACTGAATATAAAAATTAATATATTTAACAAAAAATTAACTATTTTTTCAACAATCTCATTATTTTCAAATCTCATAGTTACCCTTCCTACTCTTTAGTAGTGTCCTACCCTATAACAATTTTATCATATTAAGATTTTTATTACAACAAAATACGACTTATTTGGAAAAAAATTAACATTAAAAAAGCACAAATTTATGTGCTTAAATTAATTTTTAATATTCACCTATCAGATCATCTTCACCATATTTAATTTCAATAATTAATGCATATACTTGAAATATAAACACTAAGAAACTAGGTACTAAAATCATAAATAAGAATCCCCACTTAGATGTAATGATAGACAGATATCTTCCCCATTCTTCATATACTTTATCAGTTTTACCTATTAAAAATTCAGCTGAATACGTATCTCCGTTTTCAAAAGAAACTTCATCATTTTTAACACTAACTTCACCAACAATTCCCAATTTAATATCTACTGCACCACCACGTCCTAGTTTGTATGCAAATAATTCTTCACCTACAGCAATATCAGAAACTTTTTGGTATTTAACAATAACCAAATCACTTTTTTCATAATTTTCAGAAGTTATCTCATTTCCAATTATTATTAAAGACGTATCTTCAAATTGAGTAATTCCATATTTGTTACGGTATAATAAAACTATTGTAAATATCAATGCAAATATGAAAAAGGCAACTGTTAGTATAACTGTAAATGCTTTTTTTAAACCTTGTAATATTTTCATTTTTTACCACCTATCTAATATATATTATCATAAAATCAAATTCATATCAATGAGAAGTTACTGAACAACTGTCTAATTCTGTTAAGGTAAACTCGTTAACATTATATGTTTGCGCAAAATCCTTGCTGTAAAACATATAACTTTTACTTTGTTTACCAGCAATATTAAATTTTATCCCATTTACATAATTATTAGAATCAACTAAATAAGAGTTTAAGTTTTCAAGATCAGTGTCAATTGCTAACTTGTTAGGATCCCAAGTTATTTCAACACACTTATCACTTGAATAAGAATTAGAAATAATTAATAAATCATAATTGTCATAATTCTTATAATTCATAGTAACTAATTCTTCCAAAACGTTACGTTTGTGTAATATAAACTTACCTGTTATTGTTTTTTTGTAAGGTTGAGTACTATTAACACTTATATTTACAACAACATCTTCCAATTCATACTGTTCATCAATTAATGAAATATCAAAATATAAATCTTTAATAGCGGTTTCATTAACCCATTCATAACCACCTATTTCACAGTCAGTTTTATTTAACTCGCTGACATCTACACTATCTCCTGTTTTATTTACGCAGGTTTGAAAGCTAGATAACACACCTTCTTGAACATTAGAATCACTACCATTTAAATTACATGAGGCGTAATCAGAAACATCACCCTCAATTGTACATGTTGCAGTATATCCAATGTCATAAGAACTTACAACGTTTTGGTTAAGACTATTTTTAATGTTGAAACTAACGCTTCCACCATTCCATAAATTATCAACATTTTGAATTTCAGTTTCACCTAAATGATCACTAGTAAAATAAAAACCTTTTGATTGTAAATAGTAATCCCAAACAGAATCTGCAACATATTTTGCAAAGGTAAAACCATAATATAGCAAAACCATTCCTAGTACTACTATTAAGGATAAAAAGATATATTTTTTATTTTTCTTCATAATATCATCCTAATCTTCTAATTTTTGCCAACTCTTTATTTCAATATTAATAAAATCTACTAAATTCGAATAAACTTCGTCGTCGTATTCACTTGGAAACGATACTTTTAATTTATAGTTATCAGTTTTCTCGACTTCATAACCCAGCTCAACATTAGGAGTATTACATATTAATAGATTTTCTTCATTTCTAGTATACGATTCATCACAAACTAAAATTAATTCTTCTTCTTCGTTATTCAATTTATAAAGTTCAATATCAAACGGTGCAAAATGGTAGGTTTTAATTGTTAAAGTGTATTCAACAAGCACATCACTAATCTTGTCCAAATCATTATTACTTACAGAAAATAAGTATTCTTCAGTATCACCTGGATTTAAATCAGTTAAAGAAAACTCTAAACTATCAGGTGTCTCAGTGTTGAAAATAAATTTTGCAAGATGTTGATCATTAGAATTTAATTTAGCAGTTGAATGAAAAATTGAATACGTTATTCCTGAAACCAACGTTAGTGCCACTAATATAATTAGTACAATAAAAATTTTATGCTTCATTTTTACACTACTTTCTATTTGACAATAAAATACTTTTCTATTGTTCCAACCTTTTTATCACCATCATATAAATCAAATATAAACTTGTAGCCGGTATTTTCAAAATTATTAGTTATTAAATCAAGTTCAAAATGATTATATAATTTTTCTTCTTCTGTATATTCAACGGGTTCTGTTGATACATAATAAATATTAGTTGCATATTCAGTTAAAGTATTACTTATATAATCAGCTAATTTTACAATTGAATAATTTTGATCATAAGCTGTTAATAAATCCTTTTTATATAGACTTACTTTTATATTAGGGTTATCTAGTTCTCCATATTGTAAAATATCGAAAGGAACTAAAACAGATTCTTCTTTTTTATCAATAATATAATTAGTTTTATCCATTAAAACATCAAAACCATATGGAACATTATAATCATTATGTGAAACTTCAACTGAAATAGTAATTTCATCACTACCTAAGTTTTCATAATAATGTCCATCAACTGAAATGTAATTAGAAATTTTAAGATAATAAGTACCGGGTTCTAAAGTATTGTTAGTTTTATTTGTAACAATTGTTAAGATTTCATTAAAATCTGTAATTCCATTATTTAAATTGATTCTAATTATATTGTCAGTTTCAGAATAAAACTTGTTTTCATTTATTTTAAATATAAAGTTTTTTAAATGTTCACTATCAACAATATTACCTTCACTATCTTCTAATTTAATAGATAGTCCTATTTCTTTATCTTCGTGAGTTGTATCAATTATTTGTTCTTCTCCAATAATATGATAATTTAACCCACTTGATATATTGATGTTAGTAGTTGATTCACTATTATATTCAATAATATTGCCACTATAATCAGATGACAAAGCCAACTTTGCATCAACGTCTAATCCGGAATAAATATTAAATTTCTTTAAAGTATCCGTTATAGTTGTCCTAGTATTATTTAATTGAACATTTTTTAATTCTAAATAAACAAATTTATCATTATAATTTTCTATTATTTCAGTATTGAATAAATCTACAATAACGGTAAAGTTTTCCTCAATAGTTAAATCCTGATAATAACTATCCTCAACAAAATACTTATCAATCGTACCAGCTTCTTTAAATAGTGTAAAAGGATAAGTTGCAACTTTAACGCAGTCTAGATCCTCTACTTGACAACTATCGTTATAATTAAAATAATCATCAGCTGTTAAAATTTCATAAGTATAAACCTTGTTTTTAATATTATCAATTAAAGTTATTTTAGTATCAATAGGAAATAATAGACTAGACATTAAGTTATGACTATATTCTATTAATTCGTCTGCTGACTCTTTTAAATAAGTAAAGTTTAAACTAATTGCTGATTTATTAGTAATATTGGCCTTAGCATCTGGATAACTATTAGAATTTCTTCCAATTACCATATCAGTAGTTACATAGCCATCTAATATAATAAAATCAGTATTTATATAAGTTGTATAATAAAAATCATCAATTATTTGGACATAAACAATGTTTTTACCCATTTGATTAACAGAAATAACATTTTCATAATCTGTCCAACTATCTAAGCTTAAATTTTCTAATTCCTTTTCAGTTAAAATTTGATCAGTAATATAATACTTAATACTTGATATTAAAGATTCATCCTCAAGTGTTTCAACAATTAATTTAACAGTTTGATCAAAAGTCATCTCATCAAAATCACTTTTAAAATCAGACCATACTAAATCATCATATTTAATATTTGCAATCGCACCTGGTAAATCTAAAATTAATAAATCAGTATTCATATATGTTACCGCATCATAGTAGTCAACTACTTTAGTATATATAACATATAGTCCTTCCTCGGTTATTGATACAATGTCAGTATATGGTACCCAATTTTCTATTTGGTTTAACTCGTCTTTAGTTAAAGCATTACGGCTGTTACTAACATAGTAATAAGTTTCCTTAGTGGGTTCTAACTCACTAACATCTTCTATAGTAAAAGTAATATTAGTTGTAAATTTAAAGTTTTTAAGTTTATCACTAAAATTATTCCATGAATAAACACCGGCATGAATGTTTGCAATTGGTTCATTAAGATCATCAAAGAATAATATTGGTAAAGAGTCTTTTTCATAAATCCAAGCATTTGAACCATTAATAGCTAAATCGTTATAATCAATAAATTCATTATATAATAAGTTATCAATAACAAAGTTTTTATCTTTTAAGTTTTCAAGAGTGGTAAAATTTAATATTCCTTCGACAGTACCTGTTTTTACACCAGGAACATTATTGTTGTAATAAAAGCCGTTAACTTTAACTAAAGTATCATTTATCGTATCTATACTATAATCAAAGAATGAAGCATCAAATAAATTATTTAAACTTACTTCTCCATCGTTATTAGAAATTATTCCAATGGCACCACCAGACTTAATTGCTGAGAAACTTCCATTATTATAACTATTAGAAATAGTTACATTATTTTTACTTTTTTCAATAACACCAATTAAACCTCCGCTGTTAGCAACACTAGTAACAGCTCCAACGTTATATGATTGATTAATATTAATTGCATCTGTACTAACACCAACTAATCCTCCACTAGTTGTGTGGCCATAAACTGTAGCATTATTAATAACATTTTCAAGTGTGGTATTATTACCAAAACCAACAATTCCACCAGCTGCCGCATATTCATATTCTACTTTATAACTTAAATTACTAAACTCCAGTGAAACTTCTCCCGTTGAATCTGTATAACCTAAAACCGTAATAGTATCTAATATTTCGGTCCCTAAATCAATTTCAAAATTACCACCCGTTACAGTTACACCATTAATTTTAACAGTATTTTCTAAACCTAGTTCACCAGTAATTATATAATTTCCAGATATCGAAGATGATATAATTTGCCCACCTGTTATTGGAAAATTACTAATTATATCAATATAATTAGTTTCTTCTATATTATTTAAAGGAATAATAGAAGTATTTAAAGGAACTGTTATATTATTAATTAAAGCAGTTTTTTTACCAATTACATAACCATCAAGCAAGACATTCTTAATAGTTGAATTATTTGATTTAGAAGCAAGACCACCAGTATAAAGACCACCATAAACTAATGTATTATCTAAAAACACATCGTTAATACTTCCCTCTAGATTGGTAAATAAAGCAACCTCTTCATTGCTTTCGTTTGAGATATACAAACCATAGATAGTGTGAGAATCACCACTAAAATAACCTTTAAAACCATTAAGAGAATTAAAGATATTTAAAGTGCCAACTTCACTTTCGGTATGATTAACATCACTATAATATTTACCAGTATAATCATCTACATAATATGTTTGATCTTCAATAATATATTGAATACCATTTTCATCGTCATATTTAATTATTCCGTTATTCATGATAATATCATGACTTAATTTAAAATATGTATTTTCATAATTCTCTTGAACAAGTTGTGATTGAAAATAGGCTAGTTCTGCACCATTAGAAATTATATATGGTTTTTCAATTGAACCATTCCCTTTTCGATATCTAGTAGCAATACTTCCATCCCAAACTGGAAGTGTTGGTGAAATATTCTTGTTTTTATATCTAGCTAAAGTAGGAATTGCAACGGACAACACGAAAACAACACTCAATAACAGTATTAAACATACTGTTTTTTGTGTTTTAGATAAATTAGCACAAATGTTTTTCCCCTTTAACATAGCTATCATTCCTTTATATGTAACACTACTCTAGCATATATATCATAATTATAACATAATTCGACTATTTTTACATTAAAAATAAAAGTTTTATTGAATATAATTTTGCAACTTGTTTTTTAAATCATATAGGCACAATAAAACTTCATTAAGAAGTTTTATTTTTTTTATTTTCTGCCTCAATAATTTTTTCAACTTTAGTCATAAACCATATCTTTTGAGGTGTTGTATTACCTTTTTCAATTTCATTACTTCTCAGTAAAAACTGAATTTTGTTTAACAACTCTTCTAATGTTTCTGGTTCTAGGTTTTCTTCAGTTATATTAATATTATCAAGGCGATACTTGTTAACTATAATTTTTGCAACATCATTATCTTTAAAAACAGGAATACCATTTATTATTATGTTATTTGGATTTTTTGCAAAGAAAGTGAACTCATCGCTATAACTTATAACTTCATCATAAGTGTTTAAATTAAAGACCCTTTTAATTGCTTCCTTCTTGAAAAAATCATAACTATAATATAAATGTAGTAGTTGAGGTATAGTAAAAAAATTGTTTAATACTGCTAGTATTTTCTCGTTAAATACCTCACGATCATATTCTTGATATAATGAATATAATTCTTTAGCATATATAACTGAATCAACTTTTAATTTTTTTACTGGAACCTTGCTCTTAAAATCAAAAAAGCTCAAATCCCCGGTAAATATTTGTTTGTTTAGTTTAGATAATTTTGCTTCTTTATCAGAAATTTGTGATTCGATCAATTTAGATTTACTTTTTCCACCTTTTCTTTGTTTATCATCTAAATTTGAAATTTGTTTTTCATATTCATTTTTAAAATCTTTAAACAGAGGAAGAAATTTTATAAAATTACTATACTCTTCAATATTAGTTTGTAATTTTTCTAACCCGCTATGAAATTTATCCATTGCGTCATTATCATTTAAGTCAACTGCATCAATCATCATTGCATTATAACCTGATATTCTAGATTTACTTTCCTTATAATAGTTTGTAATTTCAATGTCACCATTTTTAGATAAATTTATAATATCACTAATGGATTCCTTGTTTGTAACTTCCAAATCATTATATGCACTTTTCAATCTTTCAAGACATTCTTTGTAGTTATTAATATTAGTTTTCCACATAACTTCCTTTTGAATAGTCTCGATATAGCTTATAAATTTTTTTCTATGTTTTTTAACTAACTTTCTAAAATTTAGTTCAATATGATGAATAATTTCAGGGTTTTCCCAATATACTTTTTCAAATATTTTAGAAAGTGCCTCATAATTTTCAGCGTTCATATTTCTAACTTCTAGGAAGGAAGACATATATTCTTTAACATAACAAGTATAATCAAAATCTGTACTCAAAAGCATTATTCCTGCTTTTTCAAATTTGTTTATAAACTTACTAATAATTTCATTCATTGAATTAAAATTAAAGTCTGAATAATTTCTAATTTCAAATAATAAAGTATCAAATCCCATTTTTTCGAAAAATGTATTAGTTGGATTCAAAAGTAGCCTGAGTTGATCTAAATCATTAACATTTTTTGTTAAATTATCAATTTCACCAACATCTTTTTTCATATTAAAAGATTTACTTTTTGTAACAATATACTTTTTTGTACTAGCTTGATAATTATTATAATTTTCTAAAATAGAATCAATTTTTTCGTTAAATTTTTTTACATTGGTTTTAGTTCTAGTGGGCATGGCAGAAATTAACGTTTTTTTCGCCTTAATATCGTCATCTATAAAATTTAAAAAGTTAGCCATTTATTCTTCCACCTGTTCTTCCTGTTCTATTTTAGCATCTTTCAAAAATTCTGAAAAATCAGTTATATCCTCATATACTTTTATTAACTCATCTAAATTAAGGGTAGATAAATCAAAATTAACTTTATTTTCTTCTTCTTTCATAAAATATCACCCCTCTTATTCATCATAACCAGCCAAGTCTTTTTCTAATCCAATTGATATAAAAATAGGTGCTCCTACTGAATGAGTTTCCAAACTATCAATATCTTGTCCTTCAATCCAAACATATACTCTTAGTTTAGTTATTCCATTTGGAATTGAGAAAATTGGTGTGTAGAAATCATCCATAGTAATTGTTCGTTGTAAAGCAAAATTATTAGTATTAAGAGGAATGCCAGCATGACCACTTAAATGATCAAGCTTTGTTCCTTGATTGATAACACCATAGGTTGGAATATTTACACCATCAACTAAAGTAATACCTAATTCAGCCGCATTATCAATAGAAACTTGTGAATGGTTAGTTTTATTTGGTTCATAAATAACCATTTCACAATTATTATTACATCTAATATTTTGAATGGTTGGTACTTCTGCAGTCGAAGAAACACTTCCTATTTTTACCATACCCATTCTAAGCGAATTCATGATACCACTCATTGAATCTTTTGTTTCATCTTCAACTTCACCGTCAAAATCAATGTAAGTATCCTCATTGAAATATAAATTATCAGGATATGGTGATCCACTAACATTTTTCAAGAAAATATCAAATGCAACATAAACATTTGCTGTTGATGGACGATCTTCAATAAAACGACTTGAATTTAAATATCTGATTTCACCCGGTTGTACTCTCCCTTTTGGGCGTTTTATTTCTCCAACAAAAACATCAAATTTGTCTGAATTTGAATTTCTAATACCATTAGTTGAAACAGGCCACATTCCCCCAATAGACCATTGGTTAGTGTGATTGGGATATACCGCCCCTAATTCTCTAATGATACTATCAACTGAAACTTCAACCGCTTCAGAGAAATTAATACCATCTATCGAAATAAATAATCCACTATCTGACGAAACAACTAAATCAAAAAATTTGATTTGAACATTTAATGAGGTTGAAAACCAAGCATATGAAGAAATAATTAAGAAAACAGCAGTAAAAAAAGTAATAACTTTTAACACCGAATTATTAATATTAAGTATACTATTTGTTTTCTTATTAGTTTTAAATTTTTTGATAAAGTTATTATTTTTTTTATTTTTCACTAGTTATCTCCTTAATAAATAATTAAAGAGTAACCAACTTGGCTACTCTTTATTATTCCAATAATAATTAATTACTAACATAACCATTAGTCAGTATTTTTAATATTTAATTGTATTTTATGCTGCAGGCTTAACAATAACAGTTTTAACTGCTGTTCCTAAGTTGCCAACTGCATCTTTTGCTTTATAAGTTATATAGTAAGTTCCAGATACTGCTGTATTTACTGTACCATGAGCTGTAACAGTAACAGTTTCATCCTTATTATCTTCAGCTGTTGGCAATACGTCATCGTATGCTGTTCCATCGGGATCATGTTCAACTTCAACTCTTGATTCAGCTAATAC
>LFRM01201389.1_pt2 | contig 17111 bp, 17 predicted proteins | sample 618341 | NCBI WGS metagenome assembly LFRM01 (sample SAMN03654438, study PRJNA283298) | anaerobic digester metagenome | isolation source: pool of bioreactors CSTR01a, CSTR02a, and CSTR03a thermophilic anaerobic... | place: Denmark: Kgs. Lyngby | collected 2014-05-21 | reverse complement strand
GTTTCCTGCTGAAGAAGTTAGTTTTTCTACATCTTTTATTACATATAAACGTTTTCCTCCATTTCTAGATGTTAATTGAAATTCTTTTTGTAATTTTATCAACTGTTCTTTTTTTATCCAAAGTCCTGTAGCTTCAATTATTTCTAAATCGTCATAAATATTATTATCTATTAAAGCACATTTTGAGCATTTAGAACAATTTATTTCATAATTTTGACAAAAAAAAGATTTAATTATAATGTCTAATAAAGCATCAAAATCATCATAATTATTTTTTTCTATTAAATATGCATGCGATATAAATCTATTCTCTTTAAAATTTTTTAGTAAATTATTTAAATCTTTTTGTTGAGAAATCATTTATATCACCTCTTTTTAATATACTATCATATTTATTAATATTAATGATAATAAACCTGGAAAGCCAAGTATCGATATTACCGGTACCGTTATAAAATTAATAGGAACAACACTACCAATTGGTAAAAGTAATATGTTATATCCATATAATATAAAAAATGCTAGTAATATTTTTTTTAATATTTTAAATATTATTTTCATAGTTCCTCCAACAAATTATATGCTGAAAAACTTATTATATTTCTTTTCTATCTATTAAAGCTCTTTCTAGGGTAATTGAATCAATATAATCCATATCAACACCAATAGGTATACCACTTGCTAGTTTAGAAACTTTAATATTTAAATTTTCTAATATTGTTTTAATATATAAAGAAGTCGTTTCTCCTTCAATATTAGGTGCCACAGCCATAATAATTTCTTTGCAATTTTCGGTTTTTATTAGGTCTAATAGTTGAGATATATTTATATCTTCAGGATTTATACCATTTAATGGAGAAATTAGATTGCTTAAAACAAAATATTTACCTTTATAAATACCTAATTTCTCAATCGAAAAAATGCTTTTCGGAGAATCGACAACGCATATTATTTCTTGTTCTCTATTAATATCTTTACAAAGACAACATATTTCATCTTCTGAATAATTATTGCATTTCAAACATTTTTTTATTTTTGTATTAGCGTCATTTAAAAAAGTTAAAAATGTTTTCGCTTGATCTTCATTCATCTCCAAAAAAGCATAAGATAATCTTTCACTTGTTTTTTCTCCTATTCCTGGTAAAAATTTAAAAGCTTTTATTAAATTTTCAATACTTTTAATATACATATATCACCTTATAAAATACCAGGAAGCGAATTATTAAATTTACCTAACTTTGTTTCTGTTTCTGCATCAACCTTTTTAAATAAATCATTAATGCTGATTAAAAGAAGATCTGCTAACAATTCTTCATCAATATTTTGTAAATTTAATTCTTGCGCAAATTCTATTTGTTGGATTTCTTTTTTTCCATTACACTTTATTGTAATATTATTTTTTGTTTCTCTAAAGATAGTGTTATCTATCTCTTCCTTTGCTTTTAACATATCTTTTTGTAAATTTTGAGCTTGTTTCATCAAAGCTTGTATGTTCATATATTCCTCCTATTTTATTTCGATAAATTCTTCTCCTAATAATGCAATTACTTCTTTGTCATCATTATTCATTGTTTTATTGGTATTCTTTTTAGATTTTATTAACTTTGAAATCGGCGTTTCTTCTATAAGCGTATAGGTTATTCCATTTTGTTTTTTGTTAATATATTCTTTCTTAATTTTTGTCCACAATTGATTATCTATAAAAGCTGTTTTTAATTTCAATTCTAATTCTTTTTTAAAAAAGTCTTCTATATCTATAATATTATCATAAGCCTTATCAACTAAAGAAGCATACGGAAAGCTTATTATAATATGAGTTTTGCTAGCAACTCTTACTCTACCATCTTTCAATATGTTCATTACATTACTATATTTAGAATCATACTTATGATTAATTATGTTAGAAATTTTTTTATTTACTTCGTTTAACAATTCTTTAGATGCTTCTGCTAATGCATTATTAACTCTTATTGATTTAAAATTTTCTTCTAATCTTGGTTCTTTTTCTTCGGCCTTTACTTGTTTTGTTAATTGTCGATCGTTTGTTAAATCTTCTGAAATTATTTCCCGGGAAATAATTTCAGTATTTTTAATAAATTTTATTAATTCAATTTCAAGTAATAATTTACTAGAATTTACGTTTTTCATATTGTAAACTATTGTATTTAATGTTTCAAGTAATAACAAACTTTTATTTTCATCATATTTAGTTATGCCTTCATTCATTAAACTATTTTGTAAATCTATAGTTATCAAATTAATAATATCTTCAATTAATTTTTCTAAACTTTTCCCCTGTTCATCATATAAGTTTAACTTATTAAGCACTGATTTAATATCATTATTAAAAATATAATCAATAAACTCATTCACTTCAGATAATGATAAAATACCATTAATTAAAGAAACATCTTCTAGAACAATTGTTCGTCTGCCGTAGGATATGATTTTATCTAAAAGTCCTATTGCATCTCTCATTCCACCATCCGAGCATCTAGCTATCTCATTTGCAGCATCATCTGCTATAGAAATCTTTTCACTTTTACAAATTTTAATTAGATTATCTTTTATGTGCTTTTCAGTTATTTTATTAAAATTTAAAATTTGGCATCTAGATAAAATAGTTGATGGTAGTTTTTGAATATCAGTTGTTGCTAAAATAAATATTACATTTTTTGGTGGTTCTTCTAAGGTTTTTAATAAAGCGTTAAAGGCTCCTGCTGTTAACATATGAACTTCATCAATTATATAAATTTTATATTTTAATGAGTTAGATATTAAATTTACCTTACTTCTTAATTCCCTTATTTCTTCTACACCGTTATTAGAAGCTGCATCAATTTCTAAAATATCCATTGATTGATTATTATCTATTTCAAGACAATTTTTACATTCATTACAACACTCATGTTTTTTTAAATTTAAACAATTAACATACTTTGCTAATAATTTTGCCATTGTTGTTTTACCAGTTCCTCTTGGTCCATAAAATACATATGCATGTGATATCATATTATTTATTAAAGAGTTTTTAATAATTTTTAAAACAACTTCTTGTCCAACAATATCATCTATCCTTTTAGGACGATATTTCCTATATAATGCTTGATACACAATATCACCACCTGTAATTATATTATAACATTAATTATGTTTTGTACCAATGTAAAAAGATTAATTTCTTTGATGTTTAAAAAAATTTATAATTAGTTCCTCACATTTTTTTTTACATACATTTTTTGTAATTTTAATAGTTGAATTTGAATCAATAGTTTCAATTATTTTTGAATTTAAATTTGTTATATTTGCATCACTTGAAGCACCATATATAACTTCCTTTATACGAGCCTGCTTTATAGCGCTCATACACATAGGACAAGGTTCAAGTGTAACATACATAATGCAATCTTTTAATCGCCAATCTTTCAATTTTTTTGAAGCTTTCATAATAGCATTTATTTCAGCATGATAAACACAACATCTTTTCTTTTCTTTGATATTATGAGATTTAGCAATTATTTTGTCATTTAAAACTATCACTGTTCCTACCGGTATTTCTTTTTTATATTTGGCTTTTTTTGCTTCTTTTATTGCTAATGTCATATAATAGTCTTTCATCATTCCTCCATAATAAAGGTGCACATAAAAGCGTAATGGTGGGCTGCTATTTTCCAATCCTGACCCTTTTCCACTTCTTTTATTGCACCAATATTATTCTATAATATTTTTAATTATTTATCAATTATTTAATTAATGTTTCACGTGAAACATTAATTAATAAGCATTTATAATTATTATAATATTCTTTTTATTATATTTTTTTAATTTTATTATTTTCATTAAATTATTTCCCGGGAAATAATTTATATAAACGTCTTTATTTAACAAAATATTGTTCAATGTTTCACGTGAAACATTGAACAATTTACTTTTTTTAGATTTTTACTTTTAATTGTATAAACTCTTTTTCTTTTACCTTATATATTTTATTATTTGTATTAAATTATTTCCCGGGAAATAATTTATTATATAAAAAACAATGTTTCACGTGAAACATTGTTTTTTAATCTACATATTCTTCTTTTGCTATTTTAGTAGCATTAGCTACTTTTTGATCATCCTTTAAATTTATTAATTTTACACCTTGAGTAACTCTTCTTAATGTCGATATTTGTTCTAATGGAATTCTAATAATAATTCCGTTATCACTTATTATCATTATATCTTCTTCACCAACAACTGTTTGAAATGAAACTATTTCTCCGTTTTTATCATTTATATTTAAAGCCTTTACACCTTTGCCTCCTCGATGAGTTAAACGATATTCAGCAATAGAAGTTTGTTTTCCATAACCATTTTTTGTAATTACTAAAACATTTTCATTTCCTAAAATAAGATCAGCACCTACAACATACTCTGTATTATTAATATTAATTCCTTTAACTCCTGAAGATACTCTACCTGTTGATCTTACTTCATCTTCGCTAAATCTAACCATTCGTCCATTAGAAGCTCCAATAATAATCTCATTATTACCAGTTGTTTTAATAACGGATATTAATTCATCTTCTTCTTTTAATAAAATTGCAATTTTTCCGGTACTTCTAATTTTTTCATATTCTGATATTTCTGTTCTTTTTATTAACCCTTGTTTTGTAATAAAAGTTAAATATTTATTTAATTCGTTTTCAGCATCTATAATAACTACTGAATTAATAATTTCTTCTCTTTCAAGAGGTAATAAATTAACAATTGGCAGTCCTTTAGATTGTCTGCTAAATTGAGGAATTTCATAGCCTTTTGTTCGATAGACTTTTCCTTTGTTTGAGAAAAACAAAATATAATCATGTGTTTTCATGGTTATCAAATCTTTAACAAAGTCTTCTTCATTAGTAGTTATTCCTTTTATTCCAACTCCTCCTCGATTTTGAGATCTATATACATCAGTATTAACTCTTTTAATATAGCCATTATTAGTCATAGTTAAAATTATACTTTCAACAGGAATTAAAGATTCGTCTTCAATATATTCGATTGCAGTCATATCTATGTTTGTTTTTCTTGGGTCACTATATTTATCTTTAATTTCAATCAATTCTTTTTTAATTATATCAAGAACTTTTTTTTCATCAGCTAATATTTCTTTTAACAATTTAATTTGTTGTAATAAATCAGTTAATTCGTCTTCTATTTTAGTCTTTTCTAAACCAGTTAAACGTCTTAATTTCATTTCTAATATTGCTTGGGTTTGTATTTCAGAAAGATTGAATGTTTGCATTAATTTTTTTTGTGCTTCATCATCACTATTAGATGCTTTTATAATTTTAATTACTTCATTTATATTATTTAACGCTATTTTTAATCCTTCTAAAATATGAAATCTTTTTTCACATTTTTCTAAATCAAATTGGGTACGCCTATAAATAATTTGTTTTTGATGATCTAAATATTTTTCTAATATACTTTTTAAATCCATAGTTCGAGGTCTTCCATCTACTAACATTAGAAAATTAATGCCATATGATGTCTGTAGTTGGGTATGCTTATATAAATTGTTTAATACAACATTAGCATTGGATTCCTTTTTAACATCTATTACTATCTTAATACCTTCTAAAGCTGATTCATCATTTAAATTTGAAATGCCCTCTATTACTTTATCCCTTACTAATTCAGCTATTCTTGTAATTAATACTTTTTTGTTAACTTGATATGGAATTTCAGTAATTATTATTCTATTTTTTCCATTTTTTTCTTCTATCTCGGCTTTTCCTCTAATTGTAATAGTTCCTCTACCTGATTCAAAAGCTTTTTTTATTCCGCTGTTTCCTAAAATAATTCCTTCGGTAGGAAAATCAGGTCCTTTTACATATTCCATTAATTCAATGATAGAAATATCTGGATTATCTATATACGCTACACAGCCATCAATTACTTCTCCTAAATTATGAGGAGGAATATTAGTAGCCATACCGACAGCAATGCCCATATTACCATTAACCAAAATATTTGGAAAGCGACTAGGTAAAACTGTTGGTTCTTTTCTTTGACCATCATAATTATCTTTAAAATCTACTGTGTTTTTATTTAAATCTCTCAATAGTTCCATAGAAATTTTAGATAATTTTGCTTCTGTATAACGCGAAGCTGCAGCTGAATCTCCATCAATTGAACCAAAGTTACCATGCCCATCAACTAAAGTGTGACGATAAGTAAAATCTTGTCCCATTCTTACCATTGTTTCATATATAGCCACATCTCCATGCGGATGGTAATGTCCCATAACAGCACCAACAGCATTAGCACTTTTTTGGTGTTTTTTATCTGGAGTCATACCTTCCTCATACATTGTATATAAAATTCTTCTATGAACTGGTTTTAAGCCATCTCTTACATCAGGAATAGCTCTTGCAACAATAACACTCATCGAATAATCAAGAAAGGAAGTTTTCATTTCCTCTGAAATTCTTCTATCAATCATTTTATCTATCATTTTTATCACCTCTATACATCCAGATTCTTAACATTTAAAGCATTATCTTCAATAAATTTTCTACGAGGTTCGACCTCTTCTCCCATTAATAACGGAAATATTTCATCCGCTAAAATAGCATCTTCTAGAGTTATTTTAACTAATATTCTTGAATCAACATGCATTGTTGTTTCTCTTAACTCTCTTGCATCCATTTCACCAAGACCCTTCATACGTGTTATTTCATATTTTGTTTCAGGTGATAATGAATCAAGATATTCATTTAATTCTTGTTCATTTAAAACATATTTATTCGTTTTACCATAAGATATTTTAAATAATGGTGGTTGGGCAGCATATATATGGCCCTTTTCTATTAAAGGTTTAAAATATCTATAGAAAAAAGTTAATAATAAAGTTCTTATATGTGCTCCATCAACATCCGCATCTGTCATTATAATAATTTTATTATAACGTAATTTGCTAATATCAAATTCTTCCCCTATTCCAGTACCAAAAGCTGTAATTAAACTTCTTATTTCTTCATTGCTTAATACTTTATCCAATCTTGCTTTTTCAACATTTAAAATTTTTCCTCTAATCGGTAAAACTGCTTGGAATTCAGAATTACGTCCTTGTTTAGCAGGTCCTGCAGCAGAATCTCCTTCAACAATAAAGATTTCGCAAAGAGAGGCGTCCTTTGAGGAACAATCAGTTAATTTTCCCCATTGATTAGTTAATTCTAAACCACCTTTTCTCCTTGTTAATTCTCGAGCTTTTTTAGCTGCTACTCTTGCTCTTGCTGCTGTTAAATTTTTCTCAATAATTTTTTTAGCTTGATCTGGATTTTCTAATAAAAAGCGTTCGAAATTTTCAGAAAAAATTTTATCAGCAATACTTCTAACTTCAGTATTACCTAATTTTGTTTTTGTTTGGCCATCAAATTGAGGATTTGGATGTTTAATAGATATAATCATTGTTATACCTTCACGAACATCATCACCACTAAAAGGTTCCTCATTTTGTTTTAATAAATTTGCTGTTGATGCATACTTATTTAATACTCGGGTTAAAGCTCTTCTAACACCTTCTTCATGAGTTCCACCTTCAGGAGTTGTAATATTATTAACAAAAGAGTAAATTGACGAATTATAGGATTCATTATATTGTAAAGCTACCTCTAATGAAATATTATCTTGAATTCCAACAACATCAATTATTGTTTCATGGATAGGATTTTTATTTTTATTTAATAAAACAACATATTCACTTATTCCATTATCATATTTGAATATTTCTTTTTTTTCGTCGTCTCTTCTATCTATTAAAGTAATCGTTAATCCTCTATTTAAAAAAGCTAATTCTCTTATACGACTTTTTAATATATCATAATTAAATATAGTAGTTTCTGTAAAAATTAATGGATCTGGTTTAAAAGTAACTGATGTTCCTGTTCTATTTTTATCACATTCATCAATAATTTCTAAATCTTTCGTTGGATTACCACCATTAATAAATTTTTGATAATAAATATTTCCATTTTTATATATTTTAACTTCTAATTTTTCACTTAAAGCATTAACAACACTTGCTCCTACGCCATGTAAGCCACCAGAAACTTTATATCCCCCACCTCCAAATTTACCTCCTGCATGTAAAGTGGTATATACTGTTTCTACTGTAGATTTTTTTGTTTTTGAATTAATTCCAACAGGAATACCTCGTCCATTATCAATAACAGTTATTGCATTACCTTTTTCAATAATAACTTCTATAGCACTTGCATAACCTGCAAGAGCCTCATCTATAGAATTATCAATTATTTCCCACACTAAATGATGAAGACCTCTTTCTCCAGTAGTCCCAATATACATACCTGGCCTTTTACGAACAGCCTCTAAACCTTCTAATACTTGAATTGATGAAGAATCATATTCATTTGTCATTTTTATCACCCTTTTCTTTTATAGTTCCTTCTTTTATTTCAAAAATTTTTGAGTGGTTTATTATTTTCCTATTTATACCTTTTAATTCTGTAGTAGTAATAATTATTTGATAATCACCAAAAATTAATTTTAAAATATTATTTTTCTTTTTTCGATCTATTTCATTAAAAATATCATCAATTAATACAATTGGATTTATTTTTTTTTGGTTTTGAATTATTTTTATTTCTGCTAGTTTAAAAGCTATCATCGCTATTCTTTGTTGTCCTTGAGATGCATATAATTTCATTTCTTTATTATCTAAATAAAAAATAAAATCATCGCGATGTGGTCCATATATTGTCGTTCCCTGAGATAATTCTTTATTATAATTATCTTTATATAGTTTTTTTAATATTTCTTTAATTGTTATTTCATCATATCTTTCAATATTTATATTTGGAATATACTTTAGTTTAATTTTACCTTCTAAAGAAATATTTGAATATATGTTTGTTAAATTTTCATTAATTTGATTAATAAAATTATAACGATACATATATATATCTGAAGCTAATAATATTAATTTTTCTGTTAATATATTAAAATATGTTAAATCTGAAAGATTATTTATATATAGTTTTTTTAGGTATTCATTTCTAATTTTTAATATTTTATTGTATTTATTACAAATATCAGTATATTTATTAAATAATTGACTTATTTCAATATTAATAATTTTTCTTCTTAAGCTAGGTGTATCTTTTATAAAATTAATATCATCTGGATAAAAGATTATAACATTGATATTAGAAATATAATCTGAAATTCTTTTTATTTCTGTATTATTAATAAAAACCTTCTTTTTATCTTTATAATACTGGATAGAAAAATTATTTATAAGATTTTCTTGTTTTATTTTACCATTAATTTTATAACTAGTACTATTAAAATTAATTAAATTTTCATCATAGCTATCACGAAAGGTTTTTGTTAATGCAAGAAAATAAATACTTTCTAAAATATTTGTTTTTCCTTGAGCATTTTTTCCGACTAATAAATTAAGTCTTTCATCAAAATCAATTGTTATCTTCTTAAAATTTCTAAAATTAATTAAAGAAATTTTTGAAATTATCATTTAAATACCAAAACATGCCCAATTTTACTTTTTTTCATATTTTACCTACTCCTATACATATATTTAATTATAACATAAAAAATAGCAAAAGAACTAATATTTTTTAACTATTAGTTCTTTTTTTAATAATTGTTAATAATCTTGTAGCCCTCAAGACTTGATTATTAAAATTTTGATATCTCATATTAATATTTATTTTTATTTTATTAAAAAAGAAAATATCTGTTTGATTATCATTAGCTACATAATTTTCTATATTATTTAAAGAAATCCAACAACAATCTTCATTTAAAGGTGATTCTGTTGGAAAAAAAACAATTTTTTGTGTTTCTTCAATTATTATAGGTGTCTTGTATGTAGAACCTAATATATTTTTTGAACCAACTACTCTACCTTCATATGAACTACCAAAATATTTACAACTATTTTCCATAATACTATATACATTATTATTAATAATATAATTTTCATTTTTTTCTATTATTCTAGTTTTAGAATTATCAATTGGTATTAATGCTAATGTATCAATATTAATTTCATAATTATTCATATATTCCTCCTTTCATAAAATTTAAATGCTATTTTAATATAAAAGTTTGTCGTTTTTTGTCAAATTATAAGAAAATAAAAAAACAAGAAATTTTCTCGTTTTTAATATGTTTTAATTGGTAAAACTAATTGAATTAAATTATCGTGCTCAGTACTTTTTATAATTATTGGTTTAGTTTCACTAACTAATAAAATATCAACATATTCATCATTAAATGATTTTAAAGCATCCATCATATATTTTGAACTAAACGCTATTTTAATTTCACTATCATTATTTTTTTCAATGTCAATCTTTTCTTCAACTTTCCCAATTTCTAAAGAAGAAGATTTTATAAATAATTTTTGTTTTTTAGTTTCAAAGAAAATAATATTTTTCTCTTTATCACTTGTTAATATACTAGCTCTATCTAAAACATCATATAAATTTAAAGTATTTATTTTTATTTTTAAATTTGATTCTTGAGGAATTAAATTAGTTGTATTGGGGTATTGTCCGTTTATTAATCTAGATTGAAATAAAACATTATTTATTTTAAATAAAATTTTATTATTAAAAATGTGAATTTCTATATCATCATTATTATCATCTAAAATCTTAATTAATTCTAATAAATTTTTACTAGGTATAATAATATTATAATCGTTTTCTATCTTAGTATTTATTGTTATATTTGTTTTTGCTAAACGATATGAATCTGTTGCAGTACACTCTAATAAATTACCAACAATATTAAAATTAATTCCAGTTAATACAGGTCTAGATTCATCATTTGATGAAGCAAAAGAAGTTTGATTAATAATATTTTTAAATAATTTATTATTTATCTTAATAGGATTTTTATTAATATCAAGATTAATTTTAGGATATTCATTTTCATTTAATCCATTCAAATTAAATTCACTATTCTTTGAATTAATTAAAATTTTATAATCTTCTAAAACTTTTATTTCAATAACTTCATCAGCTAATTTTTTTACAATATCTATTATATATTTTCCTTGAATTATAAAACTACCTTCTTTTATTATTTCCATATTTTCTTTTTCTTGTAATATAGTTACTTCAATTATTATATCATTATCGGTAGCTGTTAATATTAATTTATCTGTTTTTAAATTAAATTTTATACAACCTAAAATAGGAACTAAGTTTTTATTAGATAAAGCTTTTGATACTTTAATAAGAGCTTCTAATAAAACAGTTTTTTTAATTTTTAAATTCATAATTTACCTTCTTTCTTTTATTTATTTTATATAATAATAGTAGTAATAATGTTAAAAATGTTAATAACTTTCCTTACCTTTATTTTATCATAGTTTGTTAAAATAATATATGTTAATAAACTATTAATATATATTATTTTAAATCATTTTTGATTTTATTTATCATAATCTCTAATTCTTTATTTTTACTTAATTCTTTTCCTATTTTGTCACAAGAATGCATTACAGTAGCATGATTTCTATTACCAAATTCTGATCCTATTCTAGGAAATGATTCTGTTGTAAGATGTCTACTTAAATACATTGCTATTTGTCTTGGAAAAGTTAAATTAGCAGATCTTTTTTTTGATTTAATATCCTCAACTGAGATTTTAAAATATTCCGCTACAATCTTTTGTATTTTATTAATACTATTAATTTCATTAGTATTTTTATATAAAAAGTCTTTTAAAGCCTCTGTTGCAACTTCTAAATTTATATTTTTAAATCCCATAATAGCTGTGTAAGCTAAAAGTCTATTTAACGATCCTTCAATAGCTCTAACATCGTCACCTATATTTGTAGCTATATATTTAATAACATCATCTGGAATCTCAATCTCAATTTTTTCAGCTTTTAGTTTGTTTTTAAAAATCTTAATTCTTAATTCATATTCAGGAGGTAAAATATCAACGGTTATTCCCCAACTAAATCTAGTTTTTAAACGGTCTTCTAATAATTTTAAATCATTTTGTGAACGATCTGAAGAAATAATGATTTGTTTTTCATTTTGATGAAGGTTTTGAAAAGTATTAAAGAATTCCTGTTGTGTTTTAGTAGCCCCACCTAAAAATTGTATATCATCTATTATAAGAACATCAACATTTCGATATTTATTTTTAAATATTTCAGCATAATCGTAATTATTACCATCCTCATTTTTTTTACTAATTTTAATAAAATCTGTTATAAAATTATCACTAGTAACATATAATACTTTTTTATCAAAATGATTAATAATGTAATTACCAACCGCATGCATTAAATGAGTTTTACCTAATCCACTATTACCATATATAAATAAAGGATTGTATGTAATTCCTGGGTTTTGAGCAACAGCTAAAGCAACTTCATATGCTAATTTATTGCTTTTACCAACCACAAAGTTTTCAAATGTATATTTTTTGTTTAAATTTGTATCTTTGTAATCAAAACTTTCAATATCTTTAGGTAAATCTTCTATAATTATTTTATCTTCTACTTCATTTTCTAAAATATACTCGAAATCATAAAATTTATTAGCTATTTCAGCAAATTTATTCACAATCAATTCACTATAATTATTAACTAATTGCTTTTTATGAATAGCAAAAGGAACAATAATTATTACTTTATCATCTTCAATTTTATATAATGAGGTTTCTTTAAACCATGTATCAAACATTATGGGAGTAATATCAGTTTTAATAGCGTCTAAAAATTTTTGCCATAAAATATTGTTATTCATAAAATCACTCCCCTATAATTTTATTTGTTTATTTAATTGTAACTTAATTAAAAAGAAAAATAAAGTTAAAAATACTTCCAACATATTTCTAACAAGGTTATTAACAAGTTATAAACAACTATTATATATATAAAATAAAAAAAAGAAATAGTTTTCCACAAATTTCATTATTTATTTTATATACATGTTTAAAATAGTTATGAACAATATGTTAATTAAAAATCATTAACTAATTGACTTATATATAAAAAATATTTATAATTAAATATATATTTCAATGTGGAGGTGACATAAAATGAAAAGAACATTTCAACCAAATAATCGAAAAAAAAGTAAAAAAATGGGTTTTTTTGCTAGGATGAAAAATAATATTGTTAAAAGAAGACGTGCAAAAGGCCGTAAACAACTATCTAAATAGAATACCACGTTTGTGGTGTTTTTCATTATAAGGGGTGAATTATGAAAAAGATTAATATAGTCAAAGAAAATAGAGATTTTGAAAATATTATAAATTCTTCTAACTATAAAAAAAATCAATTTTTAATTCTTTATTTTAAAAGAAATAATTTAAATTATTATCGTTTTGGTATTTCAGTAGGAAAAAAAATAGGTAATGCCGTTATTCGTAATAAATTAAAAAGAAGAATAAGAAATATTATAGATAAAAATAGAAAAGAGTATTCAAATAATAAAGATTATATTATAATGGTAAGGAAGAGCTGTCTTGATTTACCTTTTGAAAAACTAGAACAAGCTTTTTTAGAATTAATTAAAGGAGAAAATAAATGAACAAAAGAAAAGTCGTTTTGTTAATAATTATTACTTTATTAATAAGTGGTTGTAATAATTATTTAGTAGATGAAAATAATAAAATGGTAATTAATAGTAATACCGGTCAAAAATTAAGATCAGATATTCTTTGTAAGCCTTCTGATAATAATAAAGAAATACTAGCTGAATATGAAAAATATAGTGAGTTTAATAATACAAAGATTAGTTCCCTTCCTAAATGTAAAGATATTAAAATTTACTCAAACAAAAATGAAGGATTATGGAATACATTATTTGTTGTTCCTTTAGCATTTATTATTACTAAATTAGGAACATTTGTTAATAATTACGGTTTGGGTTTAATTATAACTACTATATTAATTAGAGGTATATTGTTTCCTCTTTCTCAAAAAGCTGCAATGCAATCAGAAAATATATCCCAAGCAAAACCAGAATTAGAAAAATTAGAAAAAAAATATAAAGAAAAAACAGATCAAGAAAGTTTAATGAAAAAAAATAAAGAAATGCTGGTTATTTATAAAAAATATAATGTGAATCCTGTAGTTGGATGTATTATTTCTTTTATTCAATTACCACTGTTATTGGCTTTTTTAGAAGCAATTAACAGAGTTCCTGTTATATTTGAAGGAAAATTCTTAGGTTATAAAATGGGTTTAACTCCTTCTCAAGCTTTAAAAACAGGAAGTTATCATTATATAATATTAATTATTTTAATTCTTATAACAACGTATTTTTCATTTAAATTTAATTCATCAAATAATGTTGTTTCACCAGATCAAAAAAAACAAACAGAAATGATGATGAAATTTTCTATTATAATGATAGGTTTTGTTTCATTTGGTTTACCAATAGCAATAAGTATTTACTGGATAACAAGCAACTCGTTTACTATTATTCAAAATTATTTAGTAAAGAGGAGGAAAAACAATGGAAAAGTTAAAGAAACAAATCTATAGTGGAAAAAATATAGAGGATGCAAAACTAAAAGGTTTAGTTAATTTAAATTGTAATGAATTAGAAGTAATTGTAAGAGAAATCTCTAATACTAGTAGCCTATTTAAAGGAAAAAAAGTAGAAGTAGAAATAACTAAAATAACTGATCTAAACAAATTCATCAAAGATTACTTAATAAATTTAGTAAAAGACATGGGTATAGAGGCAAACACTGAATTAAAAATTATTAACAATATTCCAAATATTACTTTATATTCAAATAATAATGCTGTTTTAATTGGTAAAAATGGTAGAACTATTGATGCGTTGACCACTTTAACAAAACAAAGAATACAAAAAGAATTAGGAAGTTACTATAATTTTATTTTAGATGTTGGAGAATATAAAATTAAACAACAAAAAAACATTGAAAGTTTAGCAAAACAATTAGCAAGAGAAGTTTCAAGGACACAAGAACCAATTAAAATGGATTCTATGAACTCATATGAAAGAAGACTTGTACACGAAATATTATCAAAAAACAAATATGTTTATACAGAAAGTTTTGGAGAAAATCCAAATAGATATATTATTATTAAACCTAGAGAAAAATAAATCTTTCTCTTTTTTATTCTGTTTATAAGCAAATAATTTATGATATAATGTAACACAAGGAGTGATTCTATGAATGACACAATAGCAGCTATATCGACTTCTTTAGGTAAAGGAGCTATTTCTATAATTAGAGTTAGCGGTCCAAAAGCTATAAATATAGTAAATAAAATTTTTATTGGAAATAATTTAAATAAATGTTCTAGCCACACTATAAATTATGGCTATATAAAAGATAAAGAAGAAAAAATAGACGAAGTTCTTGTTTCTTTAATGAAAGCCCCTAAAACTTTTACTATGGAGGATGTAGTAGAAATCAATTGTCATGGTGGAACTCAAACAACTAAAAAGATATTTGAAATTCTATTATTAAATGGAATTAGAATAGCTGAACCTGGAGAGTTTACAAAACGTGCTTTTTTAAACGGGAGAATAGATTTAGTAGAAGCAGAATCAGTAATGGAAATTATTAATGCAGAAACAGAAAATGCAAGGAAATTAAGTATTAATAATTTAACAGGTAATTTAAGCAATGAAATAAAAATAATTAGGGAAGATTTATTAAACTTATTAGCTAATATTGAAGTAAATATTGATTATCCAGAGTATGAAGATATTGAAGTAATAAATATTCAAAAAATTAAAGTTGAAATTCAAAAAATAAAAATTAAAATAGAAAAATTAGTAAACACTTCAGAAAACAGTAAAATAATAAAAGAGGGAATTAAAACTTTAATAATAGGAAAACCAAATGTGGGAAAAAGCTCATTATTAAATAGTTTGTTAGAAGAAGAAAAAGCTATAGTAACTGACATTGCAGGAACAACTAGAGATATAGTAGAGGGAAAAATAACAATAGAAGGTATAATTTTAGATTTGATTGATACGGCAGGAATTAGATCTACCGAAGATGTGATTGAAAAAATAGGTGTTAATAAAAGTCTAGGATATATTGATGATGCAGATTTAATATTAGCTGTCTTTGATGTAAGTAATGAATTATCTACTGAAGATTATAAAATAATTGATAAAATTAAAAATAAAAATGTTATTGCAATATTAAATAAAATAGATTTAAAAAAAGATTATTTTAAAATAAAAGTTCCTTTTAAAAGAATAGTGTACACTAATACTAAAGATTATAAAACAATAGAAAATTTAAAAAGAGAAATTATAAACATGTATAATTTAAATAAAATAAATGCTTCAAATTTAACCTATTTAAGCAACGTACGCCAAATAACACTTGGTAAAGAGGCTCTAGAATTAACATTATCTGTTTTAGAAGGAATAAATAATAATATTCCAATTGATATTATTGCAATTGATATAAAATTAATATGGGAAAAATTAGGGGAAATAATTGGTAAAAATTATGCAGATGATTTACTTGATAAACTATTTAGTAATTTCTGTTTAGGAAAGTAAAATTATTTCCCGGGAAATAATTTTAAGGTGAAAATAAATGATTTATGACATAATTATAGTTGGAGGAGGGCATGCTGGTTGTGAAGCAGCTCTAATTTCTGCCAGAAAAAAAAAGAAAACTCTTTTAGTAACAAGTAATATAAAAAATATTGCTGATATGCCATGTAACCCATCTTTAGGAGGCCCTGCCAAGGGTATTGTAATAAGAGAAATCGATGCTTTAGGTGGGGAAATGGGTAAAAATGCTGATAAAAGTATGTTACAAATTAAAATGCTTAATACTAAAAAAGGCCCTGCTGTACAAGCTTTACGAGCCCAAATTGATAAAATAGAATATGCTAAAAACATGATAAATACATTAAAAAAAGAGAAAAACCTACAAATAGAAGAAGGAATGGTTGAAGATTTAATAATTCATAATGAAAAAGTAGAAGGAATTATTTTATCTAATGGGAAAACAATTAAAAGTAAGATAGTTATATTAACCACAGGGACATATTTAAAATCTCAAATATTAATTGGTGATAATAGAATTGATAGTGGTCCACA
>LFRM01151591.1_pt1 | contig 17118 bp, 21 predicted proteins | sample 618341 | NCBI WGS metagenome assembly LFRM01 (sample SAMN03654438, study PRJNA283298) | anaerobic digester metagenome | isolation source: pool of bioreactors CSTR01a, CSTR02a, and CSTR03a thermophilic anaerobic... | place: Denmark: Kgs. Lyngby | collected 2014-05-21 | reverse complement strand
TCTCCTTGTCTATATTATAAATGAAAACTAAAAAAACTGTATAAGTAGTTAACTAGTATTTACTACTTACACAGTTTATATTACACTCTCAAATAGAACACCTTTTTATTAAGGAACATATTATTAAAATTTATAAAAATTCTGCTTTTATAGTAGTTTTGAATAATCTATGACCCTATCTTTTGCTGTTGTGTTTGGATACTTATTTAAATAATCTATTACTTGCTGTGTAATTGAAGTAGGGGTACTTGCACCAGCTGTAACTCCTATTCTTTTAATGTTGTTTAAATCAATGTCTTTAATATCCATAACACTTTCAATTAATTGAACTTTGCTTACATTGGTCTTAGCTATTTTTACTAAATTATTTGAATTATTTGATAGGTGGTCTCCTACTACATATACCATGTCAAAGTCCTTTAAATCTAAGAGTGCCTCTTGACGCATTTTAGTCGCGTTACAAATTTCATTAATAACTAAAACATTAGGATTTTTTGCTCTTATTGCATCCATTATATCTTTAGTATCATAAATTGACATTGTCGTTTGATTTGTAACTATCGTATTATTTTTAATATCAAGTTTTTCTATATCATTAAGGTTTGTAACGAGGGCGATTTTTTTAGGGTTTATTGAGAGCATTGCTTCAGCTTCTGGATGTTTTTCTTTGCCAATATATAAAACATCAAAGTTTTTATCTAAGTACTCTTTAACAATGTCTTGAGTTTTTATAACATCACGGCATGTAGCATTATATACAATTAAGCCTTTTTCTATGGCCTTATCAACAACTTCTTGACCAATTCCATGCGCACTAAAAACAACAACACCCTCACTAATTTGATCTAAAAGTTCGAGTTTTGTTTTATTATTATCATAGAGTGAAATAACACCTAATCTATCTAAGGCTTCTTTAATAAACTTATTATGGATAATTATTCCTAATACATAGATTTTTTGTTGGGGATGATCTTTTACTGCATCTTTAACAACATTTAAAGCATTCACAACCCCATAACAATATCCTCTTGGCCTTATTGCGACAACTTCCATTATATATACCTCCAATTAAATCTATAATATTATAACAAATATTCACTCTTTTATATAATTAATGATTAATCTATGATAAATAGCGTATTTATCGTATAATGTCACAGGACGGTGATTAGATGTCAAATATTAATAAACATAGTTTTTCAGACAAAGTTTTAAAGTTTTTACAAGTAAATGAATTTAGTGAATTAACTCCAATCCAAGATAAAGTTATTGGCTCTATTTTAAAAGGTGAAGATGTGATTGCGGTTTCTGATACGGGTACCGGAAAAACACATGCTTTTTTAATACCAATTTTAGAAAAAATTGATAGCAGTGAAGATCGAGTACAAGCTGTTATAACAGCACCAACTAGAGAATTAGCAATGCAACTTTATGACTTTGCGAAAGTCATGAATGAAGTTGACGATAAAATAAAGATTGAATTAGTAACAGGTGGCATGGATCGCGAAAAAATGGCGAGTAAACTTGCAAGTAATCCTCATGTTGTAATTGGAACGCCAGGTCGAATTAAAGACATGTTTGTTGATCAAGGTATCTTAAGAATTGATCAAGCAGATTTTATGGTAATTGATGAGGCAGACATGACTTTTGAATTTGGGTTTTTAGATGAGGTTGACAATATTGTTTCTCGTATGAAAAAAGATGTTCATATGGCAGTTTTTTCAGCGACTATTCCTAAAGATGTCAATAAGTTTTTAGATAAGTATATGACAAACCCAAAAACAGTTAGAGTTGAAACTGCTGGCGAGTTCTCGCCTAATATTGACCATGTTTTAATTAGTACTAAGCATAAAAAATATGAACAAACTTTAGCTGATTTATTAAAAACGATAAATCCATATGTTTGTTTAATTTTTGCCAATACAAGAAATCATGCAAGTGAAACCGCAGAATATTTAAGAGGTGAAGGTTACAAGATTTTAGAAATTCATGGTGGCTTGACTTCAAGAGAGCGAACCAGGGCTCATCGTGACTTACAGTCGCATGACTTTACTTACATTGTCGCAAGTGACATTGCGGCACGTGGCTTAGATATTGAAGGAATTACCCATGTTATTAGTTTGGGACTTCCTAGTGACTTAAACTTCTATACACATCGAAGTGGGAGAACCGGTCGAACTAAACGTCATGGAACTAGTTATATAATTTATAGTAAGCAAGATTTAAACGCAATTTATGAACTCAGAAATAGGGGATTAGAATTCTCTTTTGCCCAAACGAGAAATAGTGAATTAGTACCGGCAAAGAGTATTTTTACAGTTAGAAAACCAGATTATACTGAAGACATTGAAATCGGTAAAATTTTAAATCGAAAAAATGTAAAAGTTAAACCTGGTTATAAAAAGAAAAGAAAACAAGAAATCGATAGAATTAAAAGTCAAAGAAGAAGAGCTATGATTAAAGATAATATCAAAGAAGCTCAAAAAGAACGCGGTAAAAAACGTCAAATTGCAAAAAAGAAGGGGAAGTAAATGTTAAAATTAGGATCACATTGTTCAATGAAAGCTCCAGATTACTTACTAGGGTCAGTACAAGAAGCCCTATCATACGGTGCAACTGCATTAATGGTATATACGGGGGCTCCACAAAATAGTCGACGCACAGCTTTGGATAAACTTAATATTGAAGCAGCTCATAAGTTGATGGCAGAAAACAATATTGAAAAACAGGACTTAATTATTCATGCTCCATACTTAATTAACTTAGCTAATACAAAAAAACAAGCAACTTTTGATTCAGGTATTGAGTTGTTGCAAATTGAAATACAACGTTCAATAGGCTTTGGAGCCAAGTACATGGTTTTACATCCAGGAGCGCATGTGAGTGCTGGGGTAGAATTGGGAATTGAATCAATTGTTAAAGGCTTGGACATTGTTAATCAAGACAATAATGAACTTATAATTGCGCTTGAGACAATGGCGGGCAAGGGTACTGAAATTGGCAGAAGTTTTGAAGAAATTGCCGAAATTATTTCAAAGGTAAAAAAACCAGAAATGTTAGGCGTTTGCTTAGACACCTGTCATATTCATGACGCAGGCTATGATGTTAGTGACTTTGATCAAGTATTAGAAGAGTTTGATGCAATTATTGGCTTAGATAAATTAAGCGTAATCCACGTTAATGATTCTAAAAACATCAAAGGCGCTAAAAAGGATCGTCATGCAAATATCGGGGATGGTGAAATTGGTTTTGACATTTTACAATATATCGTCCATCATCCTAAATTAGCTCACTTAGCAAAGATATTAGAAACACCTTACATTGATGACAAACCACCTTACAAAGAAGAAATAATAGCACTAAAGAACATATAATGTAGAAAAGCCACAACTTTGAAAGTTGTGGCTTTAATCTTATGTATTTATAATGGGTTTTATTGTTCACTGACCATTATTAAGATTTCTTTGGTTAATTCATCATATAAATCTGCCTGAGCAACTTTTTTAAAGATTTCACCTTTTTTAAAAATGATTCCTTCTTTATTTCCACCAGCTACACCAATATCAGCTCTTTTGCCCTCTTGCAAGCCATTAACAACACAGCCCATAATTGCAACAGTAATATCACTTTTGATATCATCTAAAAACTTTTCAATTTTATTAGCAAGTGGAATCATATCAAACTGAATTCTTCCGCAAGTAGGGCAACTAACTAAGTTGGGAGTATTGATAGCTAAATTAAATTGGCTTAACAATAATTTTGCCACCCTAATTTCATCAACTGGGTCTCCTGTGATCGAGATTCTAATTGTATCACCAATTCCTTCTTCTAAAAGAATACCCAAGGCACTACTTGATTTGATAGTACTAGATAAAAGGGTGCCGGCTTCTGTAACACCTAAATGTAGTGGGTAGTTGAAAGTTTGGGCAGCTAATCGATAAGCATCAATCGTTAGTCTAACATCACTGGCTTTTAAAGAGAGAATAATGTCAAAAAAATCTAAATCTTCAAGAATTTTTACATGTGATTTTGCACTTTCTACCATCATTTGGGCAGATACCTCTTTACTATCCTGTAATAAGCGCTCTTCAATTGAACCAGAATTAATACCAATTCTAATTGGTACACCATATTGTTTACATTTTTCAACTACTTTTTGAACATTTTCAACTTTACCGATATTGCCAGGATTAATTCTAATCTTATCAGCACCAGCTTCAATTGCAGTAATTGCGAGTTTATAATTAAAATGAATGTCTGCGACTAAAGGAATGCTTATGTGTTTTTTTATTTCCTTGATTGCTAAAGCATCTTCATTATCTAAAACAGCGACTCTAATGACTTGACAGCCTTTAGCTTCAAGTTCATTAATTTGTTTGATTGTTGCCTTTGTGTCTTTTGTCTTAGTATTTGTCATTGATTGAATAACTACTTTATTTTGATTTCCGATTTGGATATTACCTATTTTTACCTTACGGGTATTTTCTCTTATATGCATAACTTTCACCTCAAATAAATTATACCACAATTAACATTAAGCAAAATTTTATGTTATAATATCTAATAGTCTGGAGGAATGAAATTGGACAAATTTTTAGAAAAACTAGGGCTTAAAAGAGCAAGAAATAAAACTACTAAAACAACCAATCCGAATCTTGTAGCTGGTGAAGTACAAAATCGAATTATTGTTTTAGGTTTTATTATCTTTTTAAGTTTGGCAGTGATCGTTGGCAAGCTATTTTTAGTTCAAGTTTCCTCCAATGAGGCTTATATAGAAAAGTTGGCGGCTTATACTAGACGTTTTGAGACAATCACAACTCCAAGAGGCGAGTTTTTAGATCGTAATGGAAATTTAATTGTCGGCAATGAAATTTCAAAGGCAATAATCTACTATCCGCCAGTTGGCCATGAATCAAAAGAAAAATGGGAAATGGCAATAAAGTTTTCAGAAAACTTCAATGTTGATGAAAGTAATTTAAATAAAAGTGATCTTCAGGATTTATATATGTTTTTGTATAAAGATGAAGTTGATGCTAGAATTAGTGAGAAAGAAAATGCAGACCATAAAAAAGGTGACATATCTATTAGTGAATTTCACAATTTAAAGAAGAGTAAGATTAGTGAAAAAGACTTTGAAAAACTCACAGTTGCCCAAAGAAAAGCTTATACAATTTATCAAAGAATGAATATGTCAACTTCCGGTGGAATGAAAATGATTTTATCTTCCGTAAGTAATGAAGAAATTGCTTTTTTAGCTGAAAATAACTTAGACTATCCGGGCTTTGAATCATACACTAACTGGGAACGTCACTACCTTGAAGACTTAGGATTAAGGACAATTATTGGTTCGGTCTCAACTGAAACTCAAGGATTACCAGCTGAAAAGGTTGACTACTATTTGGCCAAAGATTATTCACGAAATGAGAGAATCGGCAGAAGTGGTTTAGAATTATATTATGAAGATATCGTTAGTGGTAATAAAAAAGTCCAAGATGTTGTTTACAGTGAAGATGGGTTTGCAAAGCCTATAGAAGTTAGAGAAGGTACACGCGGAGATAATATTTATTTGACAATTGATATGGACTTGCAAAAAAAGGTTGAAGAAATAGCCCTAAGTTATATTGAAAGATATAAAAATGACCCTCGAAGGCTTTATTTTCAAACAATTCATTTTGTTGTAAGTGATCCACATAATGGTGATATTTTGGCTTCAGTGGCTATTAAGCCTGACAGTGAAGGAAATCTATATAATGATCCTTCAGCTAATCACTTAGATACTATAATCCCTGGTTCAACGATAAAAGGCGCAACGGTTTACTTAGGGCTAAAAGAGGGTGTCGTATCACCTTATGAGATGATTTCTGATGATCCAATTAAAATCGCCGGGACTGAATCAAAAAGCTCCTATAGCTATCTTGGAGCAACAAATGCGATAACATCCTTATCACGTTCAAGTAATGTTTACATGTACCATGTAGCAATGCGGGTAGCAAATGCCAGATATCAGTATAATCAACCACTTTATGGGGTTGATATGGAAGACTTCCATAAATTTAAACAAAATTTCTCTAGTTTTGGTTTAGGTACTAAAACTGGAATAGATATGCCATCAGAGGCAGAAGGCTATGTTGGTAAAGTTTTACAAGCAGGATTTTTGCTAGACTATGCCATGGGCCAGTTTGATAGTTACTCTCCAATGCAGCTTGCAGCCTATGTCAATACAATTGCAAATGATGGAATAAGAGTTAAACCGCGCTATGTGCAGTATGCAACTGATCCTATAACAAATATTAAAGTATTTGAAAATGCAACTGAAGTTGTTTCTATTTTAGAAGATAAAGAAGCCTTAGGCTATGTCCAACAAGGCTTTAGAGCCTGTGTAACATCAGGTTTGTGTCAAGGAATGAATACTTCCCAATATGAGGTCGCAGCCAAGACTGGAACAGCTGATAATACCTATACAACAAAAGAGGGTGTTGTAACTTTAGATGCTCCGCATAGTTTATTAGTTTCTTATGCACCTTATGAAAATCCAGAGATATCAGTTGTATGTGCAGCACCCAATGCAACCAATGGACCATTGATTGGAAATATTTGTCAACCAATGGCAAGTGAAGTATATGATTATTATTTCAACAATAAATAAATTTGTGGTATAATTATAAAGAAATTAGGAGGAAGTATAAATGAGAACAAAAATAACCTTTAGATGTGTTGAATGTAAAGAAGAAAATTACATTGGTTCACGTAATAAAAGTAAAAATCCGGATCGCATGAAAATTCAGAAGTTTTGTCCAAGATGTGTAAAAATGACAGAACATAACGAAAAGAAATAGAAAGCCGTATGGCTTTTTTTTCATGGTAGTAAAACAATTAACCTTAGGTGCAATGGCATCTAACTGTTATATCGCAAGAAAAAACAATCAGGTCATCATCATTGATCCCGGTGATATGCCAAAAACAATTATAGAAAATATTAAACAATCGGAAAAGGTTTTAGGAGTACTGTTAACTCATGGTCACTTTGATCACATTCAAGCCTTGGATGCTGTAGTAGAAAAGTATCAATGTCCAGTTTTTATAAGTGAGCAGGAAAAAGACTTAATTAATAACCCAAGATTGAGCTTTTATGATGGAGTTATTAATTCTAAATTAACTTACATTAATGATAACTTTAAACTTGGTGACTTTGAAATAAAGGTTCATCACACACCAGGCCATACCAAAGGCAGTGTTATGTATCAAATAGAAGATCATTTGTTTACAGGCGACACCTTGTTTGATAGTTCAATTGGAAGAGTAGATTTTCCGACTGGTGATATAAATGAAATGCAAAAATCTTTGGACTACATTAAAACATTGGATCCAGATTTATTTGTATACCCAGGTCATAATCGTATCACTACATTAAAAAGACAACTAGCAATTAACCCATATTTAAAATAGGTAATGTAAAAATAAAAGCCTATATTAAAATAGGTGGTTAATATGCTATTAAGGTTTGAAGAGTTGTTACAGTTTGCATTAATAAATAAGTCGACCGATATCCATTTTGAAATAATTAGAAGTAAATTAGAAATAAGCGTTAGAGCTATTAGTGGGTTTAAAAGTTTCAAAGTTAAAAATAATGATTATCAATTATTGGAGTATATTAAATACATCAGTAACCTTAACTTAATTGAATCTGAACTACCCCAAAGTGGCTCTTTTTCTTATGTTTTTAGTGACCAAGAATATTTTTTTAGAGTTGCAAGTATAAAAAGTGCTTTTATGGAAACTTGTGTTATTAGAATTCTTAATAAATTTTTCCTGGATATAAATATTTTTAATAACGTTATCGATGATATTTATAACCTTTTAAATAAAGAAACAGGAATGATTGTTTTTAGCGGTCCGACAGGATCAGGAAAAACTACTTCTTTATATAGTTTTATTCAGATGTTTACTGGTAAAAAAATATATTCAATCGAAGACCCAATTGAGATATTTTTTGACAATATCGTCCAAATTAGTGTTAACAAAAATCGTGGCCTTACATATAAATCAGGGATTAAGCAGGTTTTAAGGCATGACCCTGATATAATCGTAATAGGGGAGATAAGAGATGAAAACGCAGCGCAGATGGCCATTAGAGCTGCAATAACAGGACATCTAGTTGTGACCACAATCCATTCTAAAAACGCAATCGGAGTAATAAACCGTTTGCATGATCTTGGAGTTAGCTATAATGACATTTATGAAAATATAATATTTATTTCTAACCAAAGATTACTAAAAGCTTTAGAAAAAAATGAGAGATGGTGTGTCTATGAAGTCATTAATGAAAAAGCTATTGAAAAAATTTCAAAAGAGGGAAGGACAAACTACAAACAACCTGATATCCAAACTATTGTCCAAGGACTTAAAAATCAAAACAAAGTCCAATAGAAAACAATTAAAAATACTAAATGAAATAACCTACTTGGCCAATAGCAGTTTGAGCATCAATGAAATAGAAAACTTTTTAAATATTGAAATAGGCATGTTTGACAGAGATTATTTTGACAGGTACTTTAAGGAATACTCTCAGCTTTTATCCCACTTAAATAATTTAGAACTAATCGCCTATATAAGTTTTACTCAAAATTTAAAATTAGAGTTAATCAAAAATCTTCTAAACAAAATTGTCTATCCTTTCGTACTAATTAGTTTTGCCTTTTTGACGCTAATTACTTTTAAGTTTTCTGTAATGCCACTTTTTGAAAGTTTTAGTGATAAAAACTTTATTTCAATAATAAATATTTTCTTCTATCTTTCGGTCATTGTTTTTGTTATTCTCATATTATTGTTATTTTTCGCTATTTATATATTTAAAAAACCAACCTACTTTATAATTCTCTATTATCGTTTTTATCAATTTAGAATCTTAAAGATCATTGAACTTTACTATATAAGCATTCTAAGCCATCTTTTAATTTTATTTGATAAACAAGGACTATCAACCTATCAGACCTTTGACCTTATCAATAAGTTTAAGGGTAATACTATCATTGCCAATCTTGCCTATTTTGTAAGTGTCGATCTTGAAAAAGGTAGTGGATTAGAAACAAGTATTCAAAACATGCATATTAATCAAAACTTTAAAAATGTCGTTTTGTTGGGAATGAAGACCAATAATTATGTGAAACTGCTTTCTCAATATAGTGAAAAAACATTTAACGATATTTTAAGTGAGATAGGCTTTCTTTCCAAATTTTTATTAATGACATCTTATCTCTATATTGGAATTATTGTTTTGTTATTGTACAAAATATTGAGTTTGCCAATTGGTTTGATTGATAATATCTAAAGGAGGGCTTTAAATGCGTAAAGGCTTTACACTATTAGAAATGATTGTTGTTATTATGATAATTGCTTTGTTAATGTTAGTAACTATCCCTAATATTCAAAAAGTAATTACTATCGTCCAAGACAAAGGTTGTGAATCGCAAGTTAAATTGGTTGATGCAGCGATTTTGCAGTACATGGTAAAAACAGATGAAATCCCAGCAGCTATTGACCAGTTAATCGAAGAGGGTCTTTTAGACCAAAAACAATATAAGTGTCAAAATAATAAACAAATTTATATTGATGATGGCCAAGCTTATGCTGAATAAAGGTTTTACAATGATTGAAGCCTTAGTAGTAGTATTAATTGTTTCCTTATTCAACAGTCTAGCTTTTTATAATCTTAAAGATCAAACCTTTCAAAATCAAGTTGAAGTTTATAAGCTTAGTGACAAATTAGTTAATCTCCAAATAGAGAGCCTACTTTTAAAAGAGAAAAATTGTTTGTCAAAAGGTCAGTATACTTCTAAATATTCAGTTTGTTTTAATCAACATGGAAATATAAATATGTCACAAAATCTACTATTAATAAACAATAATTTATTTATAACTATATTTTTAGGAGCTGGAACCCATGAAGTTAAACAAAGGTAGTATTCTGATTGAAACATTAGCCGCTCTTTTAATTTTAGCGATAATGACACAGACAATTTTAGGACTGTCACAACTTGATAGTATCAAGCTAGACATCGTTAATAAGTATGAACAAGGGATTTAGTTTAGTAGAAGTTTTAATTGGGATTGTTTTATCATTTTTTGTTTTAGATTTATGTTTAAGTGTTTTTACATATACAAAGACTGACCTAAAAGATTACAGCAGTCAAGATTTAATCTCAAGCTTTCAAATCCATCAGATTTTAAATCTAAGTACAGAGATTGATGTGTTTGAAGATGAAATTTCTTTTCGATACTTAAATGAAATAAGAACTCTGTACTTTGTCAACGACAAAGTGACTATAAAACCGGGGACGCTCATATTTTTTATTAAGGTTGATAGGTGTTTATTTTTTGTTGAGGATGAGAAAATATATATAAAACTATTTAGAAATACCCAAGAATCAGTCTTTTTGATAGGCCTTCTATGAAAAAAGGTTATATATTAATTTTCTCACTCAAACTTTTTATCATTATTTCAAGTTTATACTTAGTCAAGTTTAATCAAGTTCAAACGACAGCCTATGTATACAACCAAGCGCAAGAAATATATGCACGTCTAGATGCAGAAAATTTTATATTTGAAGAAGTGTTATTTAGAATGTCAATCTATGATGAAGATGATTTTTCAATAATTTATGAAGACTATTTATTTGATGTTAAATTATCTGAAACAATTATAAAAATAAAAGTTGATAATTTATCACAATACTCAATAAAACTAACTTATGACGATGATTGCATCTGTTTCACAGAGTTTTTGTATAATTAAATGTGTTATAATATATAAGGTGATTATGTGATTAGAACAAATAAATTAGTAAGTTTTTTAGAGGAAAATAATCTTGACGGTATTTTAATTCATAACCCGGCTAATATATTTTATTATTCAAACTTTAAAGGGACAAGTGGTAGTTTATTAATGACTAAAACACTTAACTATTTAATAACTGATTTTAGATATGTAGACCAGGCAAAGGCAAGTGCAATAGATTTTGAGATTGTAGAAACAGATACTATTGAAACAATTGACATTGCGATCAATAAGTTAAGAAAAAAGCATAAACTTTATAAGTTAGGTTTAGAAGGCGATGTTATATCTCGAAACACTTGGCTAGATTATGAAAAGAAATTAACTTCAAGACTGGTTAATGTAAATATTGACCATCTTCGGGAAATCAAAGACCAAAAAGAAATCAATTTAATTAAAAAAGCAATTGAAATTGCAGAAACTGCTTTTTTAGACACGCTCAATAAAATTAAAATTGGGATGACTGAAAAAACCGTAGCTAGAATTTTAGAATTTAAAATGCTAGAACTAGGGGCAGAAGCAATTGCCTTTAATACAATCGTCGCAAGTGGAAGCCGTGGTGCCTTACCGCATGGTGTAGCATCAGATAAGCTGATAGCTAAAAACGAATTAATAACAATAGATTTTGGCTGTGTCTATAAAGGTTATTGTAGTGATATTACAAGAACTTTTGCAATTGGCAAAATAGATGAAAAATTACTTGAGATTTATGATATAGTTCTACAGGCAAATAAACTAGGTATTAAAACCCTAGCAGCAAATCAAAAAGCTTGTTATGTTGACCAAGTAGTGAGAGATTTTATTAGCGATAATGGATATGGAGATAACTTTGGCCACGGTTTAGGTCACAGTTTTGGTATTGAAGTTCATGAAAATCCAAGACTAAATCAAATTTCAAATAAAACTCTTCAAAGTGGACACTTACTTACTGTTGAGCCGGGTATTTATGTTAGTGGTTTAGGTGGTGTTAGAATCGAAGATGATGTGTTGATTTTAGATGATGGTATTGAAGTTTTAACATCTTTAAATAAAGAACTAATTATATTAGAGGAGGAAAATGTATGATTTTAGTAAATGATTTAAGAGCTGGAATGACTTTTGTCTTAGATGGCGAAGTTTATTCAGTTTTGGACAAAACAAATAATAAAACAGCAAGAAGTAAGATGAGTATAAAAACAAAGGTAAAAAATATGCGTACAGGTTCAATTACAGAATTATCATGGACCAGTGGCGATAAAGCCAAACGCGCCCATATGGACAAAAAAGAAATGCAATACTTATATGATGGTGGAACTAGTCTAGTTTTTATGGATACTTCTACTTTTGAGCAACTTGAAATACCAAAGGAACAATTAGCTTGGGAAATTAACTTTATCAAAGAAAACCAAAACATTGAGATTGTTAACTTTGAAGGCGAAATTATGGGAATAAATTTACCAGATAAAATTGCTTTAAAAGTTGTAGAAACAGAGCCTGCGGTAAAAGGTGATACCGCAACTGCCGCAAGTAAAAATGCTGTTTTAGAAACGGGCCTTGAAGTAAAAGTACCATTGTTTATTGAAAGAGATGAAATAATCTTAGTAACTACAGCTGATGGAAAATATAGTTCTAGAGCTTAAAAGTATGGTTGGAAAAAGAAATGTTTAGTAATTAGAAGTTTATTGGTAGTTTTGATATAATATTATGTATGGAGGTAGAGCCAATGAGTGAATTTTCAAGAGTCAAAAAGAATAAAGATTTATATAAAGAAATAATAGAAGATGATAAAACAAAAATTATAGAATCTTCCTTGCGTGACTATGAAAGAAGAACCACTGACCCGCATTCAAATGAAAGTAAGTATCAAGCTAGTCGTTATCGCAAAAATCATAAACTAGAAAGCGATAAAGAACAGTTTGACCAAACTTTTGACTTGGAAAATAAAGAAAGTCAACCTGAAAGCTTGTCTAAAAAAGAAATATTGCGAGATCGTGACTTGCTAGAAGAGTTTATAGAGGAAGTCAAACATTACAATATTAATCGTGGTTTGAGAAATGTTCAAGATACACAAATGAATATCCTTCAAAATTTAGGCAAGACTCCAACAGAAAATATAGAGAATGATTTAAGTGAAACTTTTAAAGAAGTTGAAAACATCACTAAGAGTGATCAAGATTTAACTAGAGAGATACAAGCGATCATTTCAGATTTAGATAATGAAATTGAAGAAATTACCTTACCTGAGCCAGATGGTTTTGTTTTTACACCCCTTGACGAGGAAAAGGATAAAATATTATATAGTATTTTTGAAGAAATAGAAGAAAACGCAGATAAAAAACCAAAAACTGATAAAGCTGTGTTTAATCGAGACGAAGTGTCAAAAACAGTTGAATTAGAAGAAGCTGAAGAAAGTCTAAAAGAAGAAGTTGTTGAAAAAACTGAGTTTGAAACGCGCGATATTAACAATGTATCTCAAGAAATAATTACTGATGAAGTTTTAGAAACCACTAATGATAAGCGTGATTACAAATCATCTGAACTATTAGAGTTAACTCAAACATTGAATTTAAAGCTTGATTTACAAGAAGCTGAATTAGACAACGTAACACAAAAGGTTAGTGTTTTAGACAAAATACTTTCTCTATTTGTTTTAATCCTAGTCCTTGCTTTAATTGGTATTATCCTGTTTGGAATTTTTTGGGTTTCTAAGGAACGAGGTTTATTTTAGATGAAGTTTAATGTTGCAATAGATGGTCCAAGTGCTGCGGGTAAAAGTACGATTGCTGAATTGATTGCTGACAAATATAATTTAATTAAAATTGATACTGGCGCAATGTACCGTTGTGTTGGCTATTTAATCAATGAAAAAAATATAGATGTTAATGATGAAGCTGCAGTTTTAACTGTCTTTAATGACTTTGATATGGACATTAAGGTTGATGGTACAATTTTATTGAATAATATTGTTATGAATGAAAAAATTAGAAATGATAAAATTTCAATGTTGGCAAGTACGGTCTCTAAGCACTTAAAGGTTAGAGAGAAACTTGTTTCATTACAACAAGAAATAGCTAAAAACAAAGGTTATATTTTAGAAGGACGAGATATTGGAACTGTTGTTTTAAAAGATGCCTTAGTTAAAATATACTTAGAAGCCGATGTAAATATTAGAGCAAAACGCCGCTATAATGAATATATCGATAAAAATATGCAAGTAGATTTTAAATCAATTGAAGATGACATCAAAAAAAGAGATTATCAGGATATAAATCGTGAGCATTCACCTTTAAAGAAAGCTGATGATGCTGTTGCAGTCGATGTATCTTATCTAACTATTGATGAAGTAGTAGAAAAGATTTCAAATATCATTGATAAGAAGTTAGGAGAATAACATGGTTAGTGGAGTAGTCGCAATTGTTGGTAGACCAAATGTTGGCAAATCAACAATTTTTAACCGTTTTGCTGGTGAAAGAATTTCAATTGTTGAAGATACACCTGGGGTTACTAGGGACAGAATATATACAACTATAGAATGGTTAACAAAAAAGTTTAATTTAATTGATACAGGTGGTATTCAGCTTGCAGATGCTGATTTTCAAACTGAAATCATGATGCAAGTTGAAATTGCTATTGATGAAGCCGATACAATTGTTTTTTTAGTAGACGGAATGAGTGGTTTGACCAATGATGACCATCACATTGCAACACTGCTAAGAAATAGTGGTAAGCACATTATTTTAGCTGTAAATAAAATTGATGATATTGAACATTTAAATAATATTTATGAATTTTATAATTTAGGCCTTGGCGATCCAATGGCAATTTCTGGTGAACATGGAATTGGTGTTGGGGATGTTTTAGACGAAATTGTAAAGTCTTTAGAAGGCAAAGAAGTTGCGCAACATGAAGGTATGATAAAATTTGCTGTTATTGGCCGTCCTAATGTTGGTAAATCAACCCTTGTAAATACAATTTTAAAAGAAGAACGAGTAATTGTAAGTGATATTGAAGGAACTACTAGAGATGCAGTTGATACGGTCTTTAAAGATGAAGATGGAAATGATTATGTAGTAGTTGACACCGCCGGCATTAGAAAACGTGGAAAAGTCTATGAAAACGTTGAAAAATATTCTGTTTTAAGGGCAATGACCGCCATTGATAAAGCTGATGTAGTTGTCTTTTTAATTGATGGTGAAGTTGGCATTATTGAACAAGATAAACATGTTGCAGGCTATGCCCATAATGCTGGTAAACCAATTATCATTGCTTATAATAAATGGGATGCAGTTGATTCGGAAGAAAAAGACGTCGTTAAAATGACTGAAAAAATAAGAAATGAATTTATCTACTTAAAGTATGCTCCAATAATCTTTATTTCCTCACTAACTGGACAACGGGTTAATCGGATTCTACCTTTGGTAAAAGAGTTGTATGAAAATAGTAATTGCAGAATTTCGACCTCGGTTTTAAATGAAGTAATTCTTGATGCTCAAATGATGACGCCGGCACCAATTCATAATGGTAGAAGGCTTAAAATATTTTACTCAACTCAAGTGGCAGTCGTGCCACCAACGTTTATCTTATTTGTAAATGATGAAACACTACTACATTTTTCTTATAAGAGACATTTAGAAAACAGACTTAGAGAAGCATTTATCTTTGATGGGACACCAATTAGAGTAATTGCACGCAAAAGAGGTGATTAAATGAAAATAGGAGTAATTGGAACCGGAAGTTGGGGAACTGCCTTAGCTCAAGTTTTATGTGACAATAACCAAAATGTTTTAATTTGGGGTAGATCTAAAGATGAAGTTAATAAAATAAATATTGATCATCAACTATCAATATTAGGTGATGTCGATTTAAATCCTAACTTAAAAGCCACAAATAATTTTTCAGATATTGTTGATAGTGATGTAGTTTTAATCGCTACACCAAGTCAGGCAATCGATGAAGTATGTAATCAAATCAATGAACACTTTAATAAAAAAATCATTATCATAAATGTTGCTAAAGGTTTTCATGTAGAAACAAGTGAACGTTTATCAACGACAATAAGGCGTTTAATCAAGCCTGAGATACTAATAAATGTTGTCAGCCTTATTGGTCCAACCCACGCAGAAGAGGTTGTTATTAGGCTAGAAACAGCAATTACTGCTGTCTGTGAAGACTTAAGTATCGCAGAAGAAATTCAACACCTGTTTTCAAATGATTATTTTAGAGTTTATACCAGCGCAGATGAAATAGGGGCAGAAATAGGGGCGGCTGTTAAAAATGTTATTGCTTTAGCAAGTGGAATTTTAGCGGGCCTTGGCCTTGGAGATAATGCAAGAGCAGCGCTAATAACACGTGGTTTAGCTGAAATTAGAAGATTAGGTGTTGCAATGGGTGGTAATGATCAAACCTTCTTTGGCTTAACTGGTGTTGGCGATTTAATCGTAACTGCTACAAGTCATCATTCAAGAAACTTTCAAGCCGGAATCATTATTGGAAAAAATGATTCAGCGCAATATTTTTGGGAAACCAACAAAAAAACAGTTGAAGGCGTTAGAGCTGTAAAAGTTGTAAAAAAACTTGCTGAAAAATATAATGTTTCTATGCCGATCTCAAATGAAGTTTATAATGTTTTATATGACAATGAATTACCTAGTGAAGCTATAAATAAACTTATGAATCGAAGATTGAAAAGTGAAGATGTAAACGAGTAGAATTTAAAAATAAATTATTAAAAAAAGGCCCAAAGTTTGGACATCCAAAATTGGGCCTTTGTTTTATATTAACCCAAGATTACCAAAATAACTAAAGGCTATATTATTATAAAAATATGCCTTTATTATGCAAAAAGATTATTACTATAATAATCATTGGTTTTTTCTTTTAATATCAAAAAGTGAATTATGTAAATTTTAATTATTTGATATATTTTAAAAAACTGTAAAATTGGATATATGTTGTATTAATAGGCTTTAAGTGATACTATATGTATATGAGAATGGAGGAATACTTATGAGTAAAATTTTGAACAAGAAGTTATTGACAGACAGAATTGCTGAAGAATTTGAAAAAACTAAAAAAGAATCTGGCGAAATCGTTAATTTTATTTTAGATGAATTCACAGGAATGTTAGCAGAAGGCGGTACTGTTGAAATGAGTGGTTTCGGAAAATTTGAAGTTAGACATCGTCCAGAAAGACCTGGGATTAATCCAGCTACAAAAGAAAGAATTACGATTAAAGCTTCAAACACTCCTGCTTTTAGAGCTGCAAAGGCACTAAGAGACGCAGTAAACGAATAATTTAGAAGCCTAGA
>LFRM01264536.1_pt1 | contig 17132 bp, 17 predicted proteins | sample 618341 | NCBI WGS metagenome assembly LFRM01 (sample SAMN03654438, study PRJNA283298) | anaerobic digester metagenome | isolation source: pool of bioreactors CSTR01a, CSTR02a, and CSTR03a thermophilic anaerobic... | place: Denmark: Kgs. Lyngby | collected 2014-05-21 | reverse complement strand
TTCTTCATTGAACGAAAATGGTTTAAGTGTGATTTTTTAAAATGTTCTCTCTAAACAGTTTGAGAGGATCAAATGTTTTGCAAAGATGTCAATTTCCACTACTCTGTTAAAATGAGCTGCCATCTTTGTATTTTAACGCATTCTTATTGGGCACACCGAATTCTCTTGCCGAAATCTTTTCAATGGCCACTTTCCATATCTTCACGTTCCTGACAGAAGGAGCCGAATAGGTGAAATCCCGGTCGGAATAGTGACGCATAATGATATTCAATGCTTTCACCTTTTCATCATAATCCTCCCCAAACACCACCCTGCCATGACAGATCACACTGTCGGAGCGCATCCTGTAGCTGCAGGCCACCTCTTCATTCTGCCATACCAGTCTGGGTTCGGTGCAGAAGGTGATGCAGAGGTTGGGGTTCTGTTCGAGGATGGAGATGGAATGTCCTTCCCGGGCCGAATGGAGATAAATAATCTCATCTTCATATCCGAAGTTCATCGGCAGCACATAGGGTATACCCTCTTCATCGGCCATACCGACGTAACATAATGTACAGGAACGGATTAATCCTTCTATACGCTCCTGCTCCTCCACGGTGTATGTCTTCATACAATCATTTTTCTATAATTCCTTATCCGATATCAATGGTCCGTCAGGCCTGTTATACAGGCCAACGTTTTCGGGAGAGATCAGTCTGCTCTTTCGTAAGCTGCTATCTCTCTATTGGTACAAAGATAAATAAAAAAGGAAGAACCCTTATGAGCTTCTCCCTTTCTATTCTTTATCAACGGTAGATATCTATTTCACTTTATCCACAATAGCTTTGAAGGCTTCAGGATGGTTCATCGCCAGGTCGGCCAGCACTTTGCGGTTGATATCAATTTCATTCTTGTGCAGTGCACCCATCAAACGGGAATAAGACATTCCGTTGTCGCGGGCGGCGGCATTGATACGCTGGATCCACAATGCGCGGAAGCTGCGTTTTTTGTTTTTACGGTCACGATAGGCATAGGTAAGACCTTTTTCCCACGTGTTCTTGGCTACTGTCCACACATTCTTGCGGGCACCGATGTAGCCTCTTGTTAATTTCAGAACTTTTTTTCTGCGGTTGCGCGATGCAACATGATTTACTGATCTTGGCATAATGTTACTTGTTTTGAATGATAGCGTCCCTGTCTAGCAGAGCTCTTTGGAGCATACATCCTGTTACTAAATCTTTTTTCTGGAAACTGACTGCAATAATTATTTCAATGCCAACAGCATCTTAATATTCTTTAAGTCTGATTTATGCACAAGGCCGGTCTGAGTAAGATTTCTCTTTCTCTTCTTGGACTTCTTCGTCAAAATATGACTTTTGTACGCATGTTTCCGTTTGATTTTTCCTGTTCCGGTAAGGGTAAACCTTTTTTTGGCACCGGAATTAGTCTTCATTTTTGGCATTTTGCTTTCCTCGAATTTGTTATTATAATCATTCTTTCTACTTCTTCGGTCAAGCGAAAAAGTTTGCAAAAGTAATGATAATATTTGAGTTATACAAACAAAATCCGACAAACTTCATTTGTATAACAGACTATCACTGTCTCGCTTCATTTGCAAGAAAAAAATGGTGATTCAACCTGCCGGAAGATAAAAAAGCCGGCTTATTTAGCCGGCTCTGTTCACCGATAAAAGCAACAGGCGTACCCGTTACTCTTCTTTATTCTCTTTGTTCTCTTTCTTGGGTGGGGCAGTACTCTTTTTCGGAGTAAGCATCACTGACATGCGCTTGCCTTCCATAATAGGCATGTGCTCCACCTTGGCATACTCTTCCAGATCGTTGGCAAAACGTAACAACAACACTTCGCCCTGCTCTTTGAAGAGAATAGAACGTCCTCTGAAAAAGACATACGCTTTCACTTTTGAGCCTTCACTCAGGAAGTTCATCGCATGCTTCATCTTGAAGTTGTAATCGTGGTCATCAGTCTGGGGACCGAATCGGATCTCCTTCACTGTAACCTTGATTGCTTTTGCTTTCTGCTCCTTCAGCTTTTTCTTCTGTTGATAGACAAACTTCTTGTAATCGATGATCCTGCATACGGGCGGCTTTGCCGTAGGTGCTATCTCAACAAGGTCCAGTTCCTTGTCATGCGCAATTTTTAATGCTTCTCTTGTGGCATAAATACCCTCTGTCACATTGTCGCCTACTAACCGGACTTCCGGCACCCGGATTCTATCATTGATCCGGTGTTGGTCTTTTGAGTCTTTTCTCATTCAGATGTTGTTAATGTTTTCTCTGTTTGACTGATTTATATTTATATTCGTTGTTTAATAGATGCTTAATTGCTTTTTAATGCAGGATTCATCATCTCTTCCACTTCACGTGAAATTTCTTCTGCAAATGTACATAATTTTACCATACCTTTATCTTCTCCACCCTGTTTTCTTACAGAAACTGCTTCATCTTCTGCCTCTTTCTCGCCTACAATCAACAAGTAAGGTATTCTTTTCAACTCGTTATCACGTATCTTACGACCCACCTTTTCGTTGCGGTCGTCCACCTCGGCACGGATATCGAACTTCTTCAGCTCTTTCACCACACTATATGCATACTCATTAAATTTCTCGCTCACCGGCAATATCACTGCCTGCGTAGGTGCCAGCCAGAGTGGAAATTTACCGGCAGTGTGCTCAATGAGTACAGCAACGAATCGCTCCATCGATCCAAACGGTGCACGGTGGATCATCACGGGACGATGCTTCTGGTTATCAGCCCCGGTATATTCAAGCTCGAACCGTTCGGGCAGGTTGTAATCCACCTGAATGGTACCCAGCTGCCAGCGCCGTCCCAGGGCATCCTTCACCATGAAATCGAGCTTGGGTCCGTAGAAAGCAGCTTCACCGAGCTCCACCTTCGCCTTCAGCCCTTTCTCCTCACATGCCTCCACGATAGCACGTTCCGCTCTCTCCCAGTTCTCATCTGAACCGATATACTTCTCACTGTTATTGGGATCACGAAGCGATATCTGTGCTTCAAAATTCTCAAAGTCGAGTGCCTTGAAGATGATGAAGATGATATCCACCACCTTCAGGAACTCCTCCTTCACCTGATCCGGTGTACAGAAAATATGTGCATCATCCTGGGTGAAGCCGCGCACACGCGTAAGACCATGCAGCTCACCGCTCTGCTCGTAGCGATAAACGGTGCCGAATTCGGCCAGCCGTAGCGGCAGTTCTTTATAGGAGCGGGGAAATGCTTTGTATATCTCACAATGGTGAGGACAGTTCATCGGTTTCAGCAGAAACTCTTCACCCTCTTCCGGCGTATGTATCGGTTGAAATGAATCTTTACCGTATTTGGCATAATGTCCCGAGGTAACATACAACTGCTTGTGTCCGATATGCGGTGTGATCACCTGCTCATAGTCAAATTCACGTTGTATCTTTTTCAGGAAATCCTCCAGCCGCATACGCAACTGCGTACCCTTGGGTAACCAGAGCGGCAGACCCGCGCCAACTGTCTGTGAGAAAGCAAACAGCTGCAGTTCTTTGCCTATTTTTCTGTGGTCTCGCTTCTTCGCCTCTTCGAGCATCACCAGATACTCATCAAGCATCTTTTTTTTCGGAAAGGTGATCCCGTAGAGACGTGTCAGCTGCGGACGTTTCTCATCGCCGCGCCAGTAGGCGCCTGCTGATGACAACACCTTTACCGCCCTGATATAGGAGGTGTTGGGCAAGTGGGGTCCGCGGCAGAGATCGGTGAAACAACCCTGTGTGTAGGTGGTGATGGTGCCATCTTCCAGTTCACTGATAAGCTCCACCTTGTAATGCTCATCTCTCTCTGAGAACATCCGCACTGCATCGTTCTTCGAAATACTTTGTCGTTGAATCTCCTCCTTCGCGGCGATCAACTCCATCATCTTCTTTTCAATGGCAGGGAAATCAGCTTCTTTGATGGTGACACCCTCACCCGGATCCACATCGTAGTAGAACCCGTTCTCAATAGCCGGCCCGATGCCGAATTTGATGCCTGGATACAGCTCCTGCAGAGCCTCAGCCATGAGATGTGCCGAAGAGTGCCAGTAGGCATGCTTGGCCTCATCGTCATCCCATTTCAACAGGTTGACCGAAGCATCCTGCTCGATGCGACGTGTCAGATCCCATGTCTCACCATTCACGTTTACTGCAAGTACCTCCTGCGCCAGACGCTGACTGATGCTCTGTGCAATTTCAAGTCCCGTAACTCCCTTTTCATATTCCCTTACCGATGCGTCGGGAAATGTAATTTTTATCATGCTATATTGTTCTTTATAACGCTTTTTTTCTTATTGGAATGCAAATGTAGTGATTTTGTGATATATGAAAGAGCAATTTCAGGAGAACTTGCAAATTATGCATCAATCAACATTGTGCGCGAGAGTGGTCGGTTTCGTTTTTTTAACAACCTGTATGCCAATATTCACATAGTAGTAGTATAACTTTGACAGCTATGAGAAAAAGCATTTTCATACTCATCACTCTTTTCCTCTCTGCCCTCATTGTTTACGGCGGATCGGGAGTGAATGCTTATTTCTTTTGCTGTGATGATTGCAGGAGCGAAGGTGCCAGTGTTGTCACAGATGACAAATGTTGTGAGATCCATTCACATGAACATGCGAATGGAGCACACATGCATCTGACAACAGAACTACAATCTGTCTGCACATTTGAGATGCATGACACCTGCGGAATAGAACGTATTCATTTCGATTGGCAAACGTTCACCCAACTTCATTATCAATTGCAGCCGTTCACTATCGACCTGGATCATTCACCCTTTACCTCAACCCCAGGCAACTCCATCTTTACCCTCGATATTGCTTCACAGGCATACGGATACAGACAGACACAAAAACCACCCGATCTCAGCAAAGAGGATTACCTCTCCCTGCTTACCACACTCATCATTTAGCCGTTTTCTCTTCCGCAGATTACGAGAATCTGCCGTTTTATGTATACTTAACCGGTATGCATCATTCGCCTATTCAAACAATATAAATCAATGACCTGCTCAGTGCTGAATCATTTTTTACCTGTTAAAGAGCTGATCACCTGACATCATACATCCAAAGGAAAAATTTATGCAAAAATTGATTATTCTCCTGTTGTTAACGTTCATCACACTTCCTGCAGCAGCCGATGAGAAGCTGAAAGGATATGTCCTTGATGAACAAAAAGATCCTGTGACAGGAGCCAATATTTATTGGGAAAAATCGAAGATAGGGGTCACTTCAGACAGTGAGGGCTACTTTGAGATTGATCACACCCAACTCCATGAACATCTTATCATTACATACACCGGTTTCATCACACAAAGTGTGCATGTGGAGGAGAAAAACAAAGCGTTGAAAGTGATCCTCGAAGAAGACAAACAGCTATTGGAGGAGCTGGTGGTGAGCCGCCGCACTCCCGGCACTCTGACCCAGCGCTCTGCAGTGGCTCAGACACAGAAAGTGACGATGGGCGAGATTCATCGTGCGGCATGCTGCAACCTGGGTGAGAGCTTCGAGACCAACCCTTCGGTAGATGTCGCCTACAGTGATGCTGCCACCGGTGCCAGGCAGATCAAACTGCTGGGACTGGCAGGGACCTATGTACAAATGCTTACCGAGAACTACCCCAATTTCCGGGGAGTTGCATCTCCCTATGGGATGGATTATATCCCCGGAGCATGGATGGAAGGGATTTACATCTCCAAGGGTACCTCCTCGGTGAAGAATGGGTATGAGGCACTGGCCGGCCAGATCAATGTGGAGTACAAGAAACCGCAGACGATGGATCACTTCTCCCTGAATCTGTTCGGGAGTGATGCGATGAGGATGGAGGTCAATGCGGATGCCGGCATACACCTGAATGAACAACTGACAACCGCTCTTTTTGTACACTATTCCAACGACACGCAGGCACACGACCGCAATGAGGATGGCTTTCTGGATTACCCCAAAACAAAGCAGTTCAACCTGATGAACCGGTGGAATCATGAGGCAGGGAAATATGTTGCACAATACGGATTCAAGTATATCAACGAGCAGCGCGAGGGAGGGCAGGAGACGCACCACCACACCCTTGATGATCCCTACTCCATCAAGCTGAACACCAACCGCGGTGAATTTTACACCAAGCAGGCTTACGTCTTTCGTGCCGATGAGCTGGCTGAAAGTGCGGCAGTGATCGCTTCCGGCTCAATACATGACCAACAGTCACAGTACGACAAAACACCCTACGAGGTACAACAGAAAAACCTCTACCTGAGTCTCCTTTATGAAAAGGATTTCTCTGCCATGCACAACCTCAGCACGGGGTTAAGTCTCAATTACGACGGTTTCGACGAAACATTACAAACATCTTCTTTCAACCGTGATGAGACCGTGACGGGTGCATATGCCCAGTACACATTCAACCTTCACAATAAACTGATTCTGCTCGGAGGAATACGTGCCGACCACAGCAGCAGATACGGTTTTTTTATCACTCCGCGACTACATCTTAAATATAATCCCTATGAGTGGATACACCTACGTGGGTCCGTCGGCAAAGGTTTCCGTACAGCAAACGTACTGGCCGAAAACAATTATCTGCTGGCCAGCTCACGCAGGATAGAAATCGCCGACAACCTGGATCAGGAAGAAGCCTGGAATGCCGGAGTGAACGCCACATTCTATATACCTGCCGGCGACAGGGAGATAACACTCACGGGGGAGTGGTACCACACCCGTTTTATGCAACAGGTGGTGGTAGATGTGGACAGCGATCCGCATGCCATCAGCTTCTACAATCTGAATGAGGGGCGTTCCTACTCCAACAGTGCACAGGTTGAGATGAGCTATCCCTTCTTCACAGGCTTCACCCTCACCGCAGCATACCGCTATACGCATTCCATGTCGGACTACCGCAATCAGCTTTCAGGTGAAACATTGTTCCTTACCAAGCCGTTGATGAATGACTACAAGGGGCTGTTAACAGCATCATACCAGACACCCCTGCGTAAATGGCAGTTCGACCTGACGGGACAATTGAACGGCGGCGGACGGATGCCCATGGCCGCAAATACCAATCCATTGTGGGAAGAACAGTTTGACCCGTTTATGGTCGTTAACGGCCAGGTGACCAAATTCTTCAGGAACTTTTCCCTCTATCTGGGAGCAGAAAACCTGTTTGATTTCCGTCAGCCTGACCCGATCATTGATGCGGTCAACCCACGGAGTGATAACTTCGACGCTACCATGGTGTGGGGCCCGGTACATGGCAGGAAGATTTATGCCGGACTACGGTATACCATCCCAAGATATTAATTATACATTATCACATTTAAAAAATTCACATCGATGAGAAAACTAACCCTGTTATTCATCATAATGGCCCTCTCAACGGGCATGGGATTTGCTCAGAAAGAGCAGAGGAGACAAAAGAGACAAGAGGTGGCCGAGTTCAGGCTGAACGAAGATATCTGCTCCAACTGTAAAAGGAAGATTGAGGGTAATATCCCGTTTGAGAAAGGTGTCACAGCGCTTGCTTACGGAGACGATGGCACAACAGTTAAAGTGACCTACCGGGCTGACAAGACCGATACCCTGAAACTGAGGAAAGCTTTTGAGAAGATAAAGTTTGAAGTGCTTGAAACTAACCTTGTGGAAAAGGGGCAAGCAGAATAAACATTTGTCTGTTCATCTGAAAGAGGGAATGACCCCCTTTTCCTGAAGGGAGGAAAAGGGGATCATTCCCTCTTTTATTTTTCACTGCATTCTTTTGATGATACTGTACGACTGTACGATACCCAGCTCACCCGCTTTACGGATATCGTCGAGACCTGACGCCGTCTCACCGATGGAGAGTCGTGCAATGCCGCGATTGAAGTAGGCTTCTGCAAACTGAGGCTCCAGCTCAATGGCTTTATTATAGTCGGCAATCGCCGCACGGTAATCTTTCTCGAGGCTGAATATCTCTGCACGGTTGTACCATGCATAGATAAAATCGGGATTCAACCGGATGATCTCTTCATACTCCTTCAGTATCCCTTCATACTCAATCGATTTCGTAGAGATCTCAGGCAGTTTCAGCTTACCGGGTATATTGGTCAGTTCCGGCAGATCGATCACGGCGCCTCTGTCAATCATCAGCGACTCCTCCTGCAAACGGTCGTACTCCAGCTGCTTGGAGCGGATTACCGTACGGGCGAAATGAGCCACCAGCATGTCCGGATTCAATTCAAGCACCCTGTTCATGTCCTTCAGTGCGTTCTCATAATCCTGCACAAGCATAAAATCCATTCCCCTCCCGAAATAGAGTGCTGCACTGCCGGGCTCTTCCTCCAGCCTCCTCGAGTAGTTATCGATAGAGCGGAAATGTGTCTGTATCTGCAGTTCATTCAAAGGTGCCTCCAGAGTGGTCACCTTCAATATCCAGGTGAGACCGAGCTGGCTGTTGGCCCTCTCCATTGTCTCAGAGAAATATACCGGACGGCGCACCTCATACTCACTCTCATAATAGGTGAGCACGAACCTCGGTTCCAGCTCATTAGGTGCATTCATATTCTGCACCTTCCCCCTGCTCTGACGCTGGTACTTTGATTTTTGTGAGCTCTCCTCGCCGGCCACCACCAGCAGGTTGAACTTGTCAATATTCTGGTCAGTCTCCTCACGTGTATCTTTCGAATCACCCTCCTCACCTCTGCGCTTGAATGGTTCGGGGTCCTCCGTGGCTATCTTCCGTGCTTTCGACTCTTCGGCACGTGCCAGCAAATAATCGTTTTCAGCACCACGCAGGTCGTTCATGTCCCGTTTCAGTTGTGAACGCATATAGTAACCGGTGAAATACTCCGGATGGGCACGGAGCACAACGTTCAAATCCTCCAGGGAGCCGGCTTTGTTGCCTATCTCATTCTTCAGCACCGCCCTGTTGAGGTAGGCGATGGTGTTCTCCGGCTCCAGCTCAATCACTTTATCGAAATCGCGTATGGCACGGTTATTATCTGCTACCTGTGCGCGCAACAACCCACGGTTGAAACGAGCGATAAGGTTGTTCTCATCCATCTCTATCACTCTGTCGTAATCGGCCATCGCACCACGCAGGTCGTTCAGGTTGTACTTCACCAGCCCCCTGTTTATATAGTTCCCGTTGAAATAGGGATCGAGGCGTATCGCTTCATCCAGATCGGCAAGCGCATTGTTATACTCCTTCTGCTGGAAGTAGAGCAATCCACGGGCGGAGAACGACTGGGCGGTGTAGGGATCAATTTCGATCGCTTTGTTCAGGTCAGTCATCGCACTGGTAGTATCATTCTGCTCCAGGTACATCTGTGCGCGGGTGAGGTAGCCGGGGGTATAATCGGGAAAACGGCGAAGGAGCACATCAAAAAATTTCTCTGCTACTTCATACTGCTCCATCTCTATATTGACAATGCCCATATTGACGAGCGTGATCCTGTCCTCAGGGAAAAACTCAAGACTTCGCTGGTAATCGGTGGCTGCAAGCGCATACTTCTCCTGATTCTGCCGCGCAGCACCGCGCAGCTGGTAGGCAGCCGTATAATAGGGGTTACGCATCAGGCAGTCAGATGCATCCTCTTCAGCACCCTTGAAATCATCGAGCATGAACTTCGCCATCGCTCTGAAATAATAAGGGTCGGCGAGATAGGGCTTGGCCGTGATCACCTGATTGAAGTACTGTATTGCGAGCACGTAATCCTCAAAATACAACGCGTTCCTGCCAATCATCATCACACGGTCGGTATTTACCTGTGCCGAGGCCGACAGAGACGAGAAGATGATCAGAGCTGCTATGATAAATTTTTTCATACGATAATATTATTTATCTCGTTAAGGCAGTAAGTAATCCGCTACAATCATAAACATGAGCGGCACAGGTTTGCATACCCGTTTCATACATGGTCCTTTAATGTGCGAATATATGGAATTTTCTGCATTTTCCGGCAGAAAACTTCTCTATAAGAGTGATTCTCCCCCGATTCGTTTAACAGGATGTTGATAAAAATTGTTATCTCGTCTGTACGATCCGGCTGCCGCCATCCTCTTCATGAATAGTTATTTTCACTGTCTCTGCCGGTAAAACCTGTTCTACCAACTCAGGCCACTCGATAAAGCAGAGGCTGCCACTGTAAAAATAATCTTCGTAACCGAAATCGTACACCTCTTCTAGCTTGTTGATGCGGTAAAAATCGAAGTGATAGATCGAACTGCCCTTTCTGTCCTTGTATTCATTGATGATGGCAAAGGTGGGGCTGGCAACGGTCTCCTTCACACCCAGCTCCTCACAGACTGCCTTGATGAAGGTGGTTTTTCCGGCACCCATGCTGCCATAAAAAGCAAAGACCCTGTGAGCACCCATCTTCCCGATGAATTCGCGGGCCGCTGAATGAATTTGCGATAAATCCTTTATTTCTATCTCCATAAATTTCTATTTTGGTGTGAGCGTGATGCAGGGAACAAGCATCTCCTCCATGGAGATACCCCCATGCTGATAGCTGTTCTCATAGCGTGTTACGTGATGGTTGTAGTTGTTAGGATAGACAAAAAAATCGTTGTCAGTGGCAAAGATGTAGCGCGTGCTCATGTTGGGTGAGGGCAAACCGAAATTGGCCGGGTGGAGGATATCAAACAGCCTCCCGGCATCATAACCCAGGCTCCGGCCCTGCTTGTAGCGCAGATTGACGCTCGTCTCCTTGTCACCCAGCACCTTGACCCCGTTTTTCACCCTGATGGCACCATGGTCGGTGGTGATCACCGCTTTATACCCTTTTGCGGCAATCATCTTCAGCAGGGTCAGCAAAGGTGAGTGCAGGAACCAGGAACGCGTCAGTGAGCGGTATGCATCCTCGTCGCCTGTCAGCTCACGTATCATCTTCGATTCTGTTCGCGCATGTGACATCATATCGATAAAATTGAACACCCAGACATTGAGGTCTCTCTTTTCCAGCTCCTGAAAACGGGTCACCAGCTTCTCCCCCTCGCGGTTCGTGTTGATTTTCTGGTAGGAAAAATACTGCTTCATCCCGAACCGGTCTAACTGATGCTGAATGAGTGGCTCCTCCAGCATATTCTTCCCCTCATCTTCCATCTCACCGACCCATATCTCAGGATACAACGCCGCAATCTGCCGTGGCATCAGTCCCGAAAAAAGTGCGTTCCGGGCATAGGGTGTGGCTGTGGGCAGGATGCTGAAGTAAAGGTTGTCATCACAGAGGAACAGCTCACTGACAACATCTTTCACCGCCTGCCACTGATCCAGGCGGAAATTATCGATGAGGATGAAGAAGATTTTTTCTCCTTTGTTGAGCATGGGGAAAAGATGTCTCTCAAATAACGCGGGGCTCATCAGGGGTGCGGTACTGTTTCCGGTCATCCACTTTTCATAATTCCTCCTGATGAATTTCGCAAACGCTTTGTTGGCTTCACCCTTTTGCATGGCAAGCATCTCTTTCATCGTATTCTGTGTCTCCCCCAGCTCCAGCTCCCAATAGACCAGTTTTTTGTAGAGAGCCATCCAGTCACCGGCAGAACGACAACGCTCTGTCTCCTGACTTAAATGAGCGAACTCATCCCTGTAATTGACCGTTGTGGCTGCTGAAATGAGCTCTTTCTTGTCCAGGATCTTCTTGATGGTCATCAGCACCTGGTTCGGGTTCACCGGCTTAATCAGATAATCGGCAATCTTCTTGCCGATAGCCCGGTTCATGATGCCCTCATCCTCGCTCTTCGTGATCATCACCACAGGCACTTCCGGCCTTGAGGCATGCAGCTGTGAGAGTGTCTCCAGCCCGGACAACCCCGGCATCTGCTCATCCAGAAAGATGATATCGAACAGTGCTGTACGGCATAGCTCAACCGCATCACGTCCGTTATTAGCACACACCATGCTGTATCCCTTCTCTTCAAGAAAAAGAACATATGGTTTCAGGAGGTCTATCTCATCATCCACCCAAAGAAAATGTGCTTTGCTCATCTTTTATAATGCCTTAACTGCTTGCTCTCTGAAATTTGGGCAAATGTATCTATTTCCGCTCTATCTCACAATCTTTTTTGCTTTTTTAGGAGAGAGATGCAGGCTGTTACCCTCAGTATAAGTCAAGTTGTCACACACTTCAGCCGGATCACTGGCAGCGAGACAATTTTAAGGCGATTTGTTTTATTTTCAGCATTAAAAGTCTATATTTGTGGAGAAGATAACTATTTTACTCAAATAATCACCACCATGCAAAAAAAGATCCTTTCCGCAGTACTCTTATTTACATTTTTGATAACAGGCTGCACACAACAATCAGAGAAAATATTTAACGGCAGGGATCTCTCCGGCTGGCATTTTGTTCTTGAGAATGATGCTGTGCCGGGAGATGAGGTATTCACGGTTGAAGAGGGTATAATCACTGTAAAAGGTGAACCACTCGGTTACATGTACACCGATAAGAAGTACCGGAATTTCACGCTTGATCTTGAGTACAGGTGGGCAGAGGAAGCCGATAACAGTGGTGTTTTCTTTCTGATAGAAGATCCCGCGAACCCGTTTCCCAAAGGTATTGAATGTCAGCTTATGGCAGGCAAGGCAGGTGACCTGGTCATGCTGGCTGGGTCCGATCTGAAAGAGTTCAGGCTGCCCGAAGGAGTGACAGAGCGTCCCGCGTTTCCCGTGATCAGCAAGATGCAACCATCAAGTGAGAAAGCCACAGGAGAATGGAACAAAGTAAGCATCACGGTGAATGAGGGGCTCATTGAGGTAAGGATCAACGATATCCTTCAGAACAGCGCCTCCAGCGAGGTCAGGGAGGGACATATCGGACTGCAGAGTGAAGGTAAAGAGATTCAGTTCCGCAACATAGTACTGGATCAATCATCCTTATAGCAATGCATCCCGGATCATCAGAGAAGGGAGTGAAACAAGAATAAAATATTCGTTATGAAGACATCATCCAAAGCAAAAGAATTTATCGATCTGGAAGAGCAATACGGGGCACACAATTATCATCCGCTGCCGGTAGTGCTGTCGCGCGGTGAGAGGTGCTACGTCTGGGATGTGGACGGGAAGAGGTATTTCGATTTTCTCTCGGCCTACTCCGCCGTCAATCAGGGGCACTGCCATCCCAAGATTGTCAATGCACTGAAGGAACAAGCAGAGCGACTCTGTCTCACCTCACGCGCTTTCTTCAACGACTCCCTCGGTCCCTACGAGAAATATATCCACGACTTTTTCGGCTACGACAAGGTGCTCCCGATGAACTCCGGTGCGGAGGCAGTGGAGACAGCGCTGAAGCTCGCCCGCAAGTGGGGTTACCTGAAGAAGAATATTCCCCTGAACGAGGCGCTCATCGTGACCTGCGAAAGTAACTTCCACGGGCGGACCATCACCATCGTCTCCATCTCTACCGATCAGGATGCACGAGCCGACTACGGCCCCTACACGCCCGGCTTTGAGGTGATCCCCTACAACGATGTGAAGGCACTCTCAGCACTGCTGGAAGAGAAAGGAGACAACATCGCGGGATTCCTTGTGGAGCCGATACAGGGTGAGGCAGGTGTCTACGTCCCGGATGATGGTTACCTGAAAACCTGTTACGATCTTTGTAAAAAACACAACGTACTCTTTATCGCCGATGAGGTGCAGACAGGTATCGCCCGCACCGGGAAGATGCTCTGCTGTGATCATGAAGGGGTACGTCCCGACATCGTGATTCTCGGCAAGGCCATTTCGGGAGGTGTGTTACCCGTCTCAGCCGTACTGGCAGATGATGAGATCATGCTTACGATCAAGCCGGGGCAGCATGGCTCCACCTTCGGCGGGTTCCCGCTGGCCTGCAGGGTGGCCACAGCAGCACTCGAAGTGGTGAAAGAGGAGCATCTGGCTGAGAAGGCCGCACATCTGGGCAATATCTTCCGCGGGGAGATGAAGAAGATTGAGAGCCCCTTTATCAAACAGGTACGGGGTAAAGGGTTGCTCAACGCCATCGTCATTGAACCGCATCAGGGCAAAGAGGCGTGGGATCTCTGCATGAAGATGGCAGAGAACGGGTTGCTGGCAAAACCGACGCATCAGCATATCATCCGTTTTGCTCCGCCGCTGGTGATCACGGAGGAGGAGCTGAGAGAAGCTGTTGAGATAATCAGTAGTTCAATTCAATCGCTGGGATAGGTTTACAGAAGAGAAGAGCTATGCAAACAACCTCAAAAGTGCTGATGGTGCGTCCTGCCCGCTTCGCGTTCAACGAAGAGACGGCAGAGAACAACTTTTTTCAGCAAAAATCAACATCAGACGCAGTGGCAGAAAAGGCGCTGGAAGAGTTCGATGCTTTCGTGAAGCTGCTTCGCGGGAATGATGTAGATGTCACGGTGGTGCAGGACACCCCTGAGCCATGGACTCCCGACTCCATCTTCCCCAACAACTGGTTTTCATCCCACCTCTCCGGTGAGCTGGTGCTCTACCCCATGTTCGCAGAAAACCGCCGTCTGGAGAGAAAACCGGAGGTACTGGATCTGCTTCGTCGTAAGATGAATCACCGCAAGCTGATTGATCTGACCCACTGGGAGAAGGAGGGAGCCTTCCTGGAGGGCACGGGCAGCATGATCTTAGACCGTGACAAGCGCATCGCCTACTGCTGCCGTTCGCCCCGCACCTCCGAAAAAGTGCTGGCCGATTTCTGCTCTCGCATGAACTATGATGCCGTGATCTTCGACGCCATAGACAAACAGGACAACCAGATCTATCATACCAATGTGATGATGGAGGTGGGGACACAGGTGGCCGTGATCTGTGCTGAAGCAATCAGGGATGAGAAAGAGCGGCAGAAGGTGCTTTCGAGGCTCACCATCACCGGGAAAATCATCGTGGAGATCACACTCGACCAGGTGACACAGTTTGCAGGCAACATGCTTGAACTGAAGAGCCGTAATGGCCATCCGCTCATGGTGATGTCTGCATCGGCGCGTAACGCCCTGACACCGTCGCAGGAAAATACCATCGCCACCTTCAGCCAGATCGTCTCTGCCGACCTGCATACGATCGAAACAAACGGAGGGGGATCGGCACGCTGCATGCTGGCTGAACTGTTTCATTAGTGGCAAAGATACTCACCGAATGTAAATTACCAATTGAAAAGCATCTGTTTACATATTTTTCATTTACTTTGCATATGGAGAATTATTTTCAACCTCATTAATCAAAAGAACTATGTCATTTAAATCAGAACTGAAAGAATTTTTAATGCGCGGCAGTGTTGTGGACATGGCCGTGGGTATCGTGATCGGCGGTGCATTTGGCAAGATCGTCACCTCATTTGTGAACGACATCCTGATGCCTCCAATTGCCCTTCTGTTCGGACAGGGGAGCTTTGCCGACCTGAAGGTGGTGCTGGAAGAAGCGGTGATGAGCGGTGAAGAAATTTTGACACCGGCCATCACATGGAATTACGGTGCTTTCATCCAGGTAATTCTCGACTTCCTGATTATTGGTATTTCCATCTTCTTCGTGGTCAAGGCGATGAACAACATGAAACGGAAGAAAGAGGAAGCGCCTGCTCCTGAGGCTGCTCCGGAACCAACCAAGGAAGAGACGCTGCTGACAGAGATCCGCGATTTGCTGAAAAAAGACTGAGGCAAATCTTATCTGAATGGTAAAATGAAACGGGTTGCATTTGCAATCCGTTTTTTTATGCTTTTTAGATTTACGTTCTTATGTTGGTAGGTTAGTGAGTTAGTAGGTTTTTACGTTAAATGGCTGACAGGATAAATGGTTAATGAGCTGAATGCTGTCAGTGCCTGATATAAGTTGACCGTTTTAGAGGTGTAAAATTACACAAAAAAATGGCAACACGAGAAGATTTTAAATTAAGTATTGGTCAGAAGCAGCGCCGTCGTTTCAGCGAAAATTTCAAGAAAGAGAAAGTGCGAGAAATCGAGCGAGGCTATGCATCAGTCAGTGAAATTTGTAAACTTTATGAAGTGAGTAGGCCTGCTGTTTACAAATGGATTACTAAATTTGGCAATGAAACAACAAAGCAAGAAAGGATTATGGTTGAAAGCAAAAGCGACACACGAGAGTTACTAGAGCTACGAAAGAAAGTAGCTGAACTGGAGCGTACGATAGGCCAGAAGCAGATTGTAATTGACTTTCAGGAAAAGATGATTGAATTGGCAGAAGATCATTATGGGGTTGAAATAAAAAAAAACTCCGATATCCAACCCTCTACTTCTTCTGGCAAAACAGAGAAAGATATCCCTACAGTATGAATGCAGTATATAGTGCGGTGGATATCAGCAAACAGGCTTTTCATCAGCACTTGAACAGAGAGTTAATAAAGAAGCAAGAGCGCTATCACTTGCTTGGAATCATTCGTCAGCTGCGTGATGATCACCCCACGATGGGGTGCCGGGATATGTATTATAAATTGTGTCCGGAGAGTATGGGAAGAGATACTTTTGAAGCATTTTGCAAAGAAGAAGGACTATCATCCAAACGTTACAGAAGTCCTCATCGCACGACTGATAGTTCTGGCGTTATCCGGTTTGACGATTTGACTAAAGATCTCAAATTGACCGGCATTAATCAACTGTGGGTTAGTGATATTACTTATTTTGAAGTTAGAAATAAATTTTATTATCTAACCTTCGTTATAGATGCCTGGTCTCGACGAATAATAGGACATCAAGCGTCAAAGAGATTATTAACGGAAAGCACCACCTTGCCAGCGTTAGAGATGGCTATCCGTTCCCGCAGGGGCAATGATGTATCATCTGTTATTTTCCATTCCGATGGAGGTGGCCAATACTATTCGAAGGATTTTTTGGCTATAACTAAAAAACAGAACATAACTAATAGTATGTGTGAGTATGCATGGGATAATGGTAAGGCAGAACGAGTTAATGGCGTCATCAAGAATAATTATTTGATTCATAGAAACATAAACTCTTTCGGAGAGCTTATAAAAGAAGTTGACCGGACAGTGAAACTTTATAATGAAGATAAACCTCATAAAAGTTTACAGAGAAAAACCCCGATTGAATATGAAATACTGTATCTTAGCAGAAGGGGAAAATCCTCAGCTTCACATATCACTCCAGAATATAATTATGATAAATCAACCAAAGAAACGGTCAACGTAATTTAGGCATTAACA
>LFRM01302303.1_pt1 | contig 17141 bp, 18 predicted proteins | sample 618341 | NCBI WGS metagenome assembly LFRM01 (sample SAMN03654438, study PRJNA283298) | anaerobic digester metagenome | isolation source: pool of bioreactors CSTR01a, CSTR02a, and CSTR03a thermophilic anaerobic... | place: Denmark: Kgs. Lyngby | collected 2014-05-21 | reverse complement strand
TTCGGTTCCTGGGCGGGCTGTCCGACCGCGCTGCCGTCGCCGAGCAGTACCTTGAGGCGGACGCGCTGGTGCTCGGCTCCTACCGCTTCGACGTGCAGCCCATGGTCATCCTCGAGGCAGGTGCGGCCAAGCTGCCCGTGCTCTACTGCGACGACCGGCTCACCGCTGGCCTCAGCGGCCAGACTTCCCAGCTCGTGGCGCCTGACATGCAGTCGCTGGCGCGCGGCATGCAGAAGCTCGCCGAGCCCGGCCGGCTCGCCGAGCTCAGGGCCGGCTACGAGAGGGTGGACGTGCGGCTGGACCCCGAGGACATGGCCGCGGCGTACGTGAAGGTCTATGAGAAGGCGAGGAGGCTCCCCGAGCGACATGGCTGAGTTGGTGTTCCACAGCGGCCCCATGGACTGCGGCAAGTCGACCATGGCCCTGCAGCTCGAGCACGTGCATTCGACACACGGGCGGCGCGGGCGGGTGTTCAGCTCGCAGGACCGAGCGGGAGAGGGAGTGATCACCTCACGCCTGGGTCTCACGGCCAAGGCCATCGAGGCGCCCCCGGGGTTCGACTTCTGGCGCTACATCATCGGCGAGCTCACCAGTGGCCGCATCGTCGACTACCTGGTGTGCGACGAGGCCCAGTTCTACACGCCAGAGCAGATCGACCAGCTTGCCCGCATCGTCGACGAACTGCAGATCGACGTCTATGCCTTCGGCATCCTCGCGGACTTCCGCACCGAGTTGTTCCCAGGCTCGAAGCGGCTCGTGGAGCTGGCCGACCGGATGGAGATGCTCTCGCTCGGCCCGCTGTGCTGGTGCGGCGCGCGGGGCACCCACAATGCGCGCACCGTCGACGGGCTGATGGTCACGGAAGGCTCACAGGTCGTCGTCGGGGACACCGCCAGCGGGGGAGAGGTGCGCTACGAGGTGCTGTGCCGCATGCACCACCGCCGGCGCATGACGGCGACGCGGGCCAAGGCCACGTTGTCGCCTGACCCGCTGCCCTTCGACGAGGGCTGAACCTCAGGGCTTCGCCGGCCCACCGAACATGATCTCGTCCCAGCTGGGCACCTTCGCGCGGCGGCGGCGCTTGGTGGGCTTTGGTGCCTCCTCGGCCTCCACCAGGGGGTCCTGCTGGGGCTCGGCGACCTCCTCGGTCACCGGCTCGTCCTCGATGACGGTGGTGGCCTCCTCGTCCGTGGCGTCCTCGGCGGGCGCAGCCTCCCCGTCGGGCGCGTCCTCGACGGCGGGTTCGGCCTCGCCGTCGGCAGCCGGTGCCTCGCCGGAGGACGCTAGGTCCTCGGCCGGTTCCATGATGCCGGTGTAGATCCGCACCGAATCCTCGCTCATGCCGCTCAACATGTCGTAGAGGCTGTCCAGTTCGGAGGTGTCCTCGTTGGACTCGTGCATGAGCTCGGAGGCGGGCACGTCGTCACCCGGGTGTGACTCCGGCTGCTGCGTGGCACGCACCAGCGCCAACTCGTCGTGCAGGTCGACGGTGTTCTCGTCCTCGGGGGCGGCACCCAACTGCTCCTCGCCGATCATCCAGCGGGCATCGGGGTTGTGGGCCACCGAGAACCGGCCCTTGGGGTCGAAGATGAACTCGGCGGTGCGCTCTTCGGCGGCCACGTCGACGGGGAGGTGCGCCACCACGCGCCACTTCAGGTCCGACTGGCGCCAGGCATCCCACCGGATGTCATCGGCGTCGATGCTGCGGGAGCGGAGCCGGGCGGAGATCAGTTCGCCGAGCCTACGGTGGGTGCCGGCCTCGCCGCGGCGGCGGATGGTCGCAGCCTGTGCCTGCTGCGCCATGTGCTCACGCTCGGCCAACACGGGGCCCGCGAAAGCGTCGATGTGCTCGGCGGACATGCCGCTCTCGGCCACCAGGTCGGCGACGGATGCGCCCGTGCGGATTAGGGCCTGGATCTCCCGTGGGGTCAGGGACTCGTCCATTGGACTCCTCGTGCGGCTGGCTACTGTGTGGGCCAACTTACCAGCGTGCGCGCGCCTACCGCGAGAGGCCGCTCCGCAGGCGGAGGACATTGGGGTGGACAATCAACCGCCGCCCCGGTATCTATGCCAGCACCTTATGTGATACACATAGCGCGATCGTGGCAACGAAAGGAACCAACGGATGGCAACGGACTACGACGCTCCCCGCAAGACCGACGAGGAGATGAGCGAGGATTCGCTCGAGGAACTGAAGTCCCGTCGGGCCGACCAGAACTCTGGGAAGGTCGACGAGGACGAGGTCGAGGCTGCCGAGACGTTCGAACTGCCCGGAGCGGACCTCTCGCACGAGGAACTGACCGTGCGGGTCCTCCCCAGGCAGTCGAACGAATTCACCTGTGCGTCCTGCTTCCTCGTGAAGGCGCGCGCCCAGTTGGCCGAGGAGAAGAACGGACAGTTCTACTGCGTGGACTGCGTCTGACTCAGGTCAGCTTGCTGCGGAGCTTGCCCGGGCCGGCATGGTTGTAGTTGGCCATCCAGCGCTGGTGCACGACCCGGTTCATCACCAGTTGTGCCATGCCGACGCCCAGGCCGCTCGCGCCTGCCCAGATGAGGGCCTTGGTCAGCGGAACCTCGGGATCATTCGGGTCCGGGGGAATGTCGCCAGTGGTGGCCTCCCACACCTTGGTGACGAGCTTCTGGGTCACGATCGTGGTGACGGCGCCCGCCACTCCCGCGTAGACCTTCCACATGATCTTCTCGGTCATTGCCATTGGGGGCTTCCTTTCGCTGGGACCAGATCACTGCCCATTATGCCCTCGCGTTAAGGTGACCAAGTGACCTATTCGGAACGTCTGCACATCCCCGTGTGGTGGATCGTGCTCGCCATCTTTTTCGTCGCCAGCGTGGGCGTCGCGGTGATCGCGTACCTGGAACTCTGGCTCGCCATCACCGTCATCGTGCTGACCCTCGTCGGGGTCGCGGTGGGGCTGTTCGCCTACAGTCGCACCCAACTTCGCGTCGACGTCGACGCGTTCACCGCTGGGCGCTACCGCCTCGAGCACGAGTACCTCGGCGCGGTGAGCGCCTATGAGGGCGAGGCCGCACGAGAGGTGCTCGGCCCCAAGGCCGACCATGATGCGTTCCTCTTCACGCGCCCCTACATCAGCGGCCTGGTCCGCATCGACGTCGAGGACGACGCGGATCCGCACTCCTGCTGGCTGGTCAGCACCCGCCGCCCACACGAACTGGCCGCCGCCCTCGCCAAGGAGCCCGTCGCGTGAACATCCCCACCGTCGCCGCCGAGGGCAGCCTGCCCACCTACGCCCATCCCGGTGACGCCGGGGCGGACCTGCGGGCCACGGAGGACGTCGTGCTCGAGCCGGGGGAGCGCCGGCTCGTCGGCACCGGGGTCGCCCTCGCGCTGCCCGACGGCTACGTCGGGCTCGTCACGCCCCGTTCCGGCCTCGCCGCACGGGCAGGGCTCAGCATCGTCAACGCCCCCGGCGTGATCGACTCCGGCTACCGCGGCGAGATCAAGGTGTGCCTGGTCAACCTGGACCCGCGCGAGACGGTGCGGCTGAGCGCGGGGGACCGCATCGCGCAGTTGCTCGTCATGCCGTTCGCCACCGCGTCGTTCATCGAGGTGGACACGCTCGATGAGACTGTCCGCGGTGATGGTGGGTATGGTTCAACTGGTGGGTTCACCAACCACTGAGACCAGAAGGATGTTCCTGTGATTTTCGGACGCAAGAAGCGCGCCGCCACCGAGGCCGAGGAGGCCGTCGTCGACACTGTCGACGAGGTGGAGGCCGAGGAGGCGGAGGCGGCCGATGAGCCGTCATCGATCGAGGAGCAGGCGGCCCTGTGGGACGCGGACTTCGACCGCGACTGGGGCCCCTTCGACATCGACGAGGTGGAACTCGAGGCCGATGCCGACGAGGTCAAGCGCCTCGACCTGGGCACCCTCGTGCTCACCCCCTTCGAGGGCATGACCCTGCAGTTGCAGGTCAACAAGGAGACGAACAAGGTCCAGTCGCTGCTGGTCGGCGACGGCCAGTCCGCGCTGGAGGTCGGCGTGTTCGCCGGCCCCGCCAAGTCGTCGATGGTCGACGAGATCCGCTCGGAGATCATTCGCGTGACGCAGCAGCAGAAGGGCCGCATCGAACTGGTGCAGGGCCCCTTCGGCGCCGAGGTGCGCCGCGCGCTGCCCGTGACCGACCCCAACGGCAACCCAGCGATGCACGTGTCCCGCACGTGGCTCGTCGGCGGGCCGGGCTGGGTGCTGCGGGGCGTGCTGCTCGGCAAGGCCACCTTCGAGCCCACCAACAAGGAAGCGCAGCTCGCCCTCGAGGAGTTCTTCAGCAACCTGGTGGTGCGCCGCGGCACCGAGCCTGCGGCCCCCGGCAGCCTCCTGCCCATGACTGTGCCGCAGCAGACCCAGGGGGAGGGCTGACGCATGCCCGGAGGGTCGCTCGTAGAGCGGCTGCGACGGTGGCTCACGCCCATCGAGGAACTTGAGGCGACTGAGCTTCGCCAGCGTGCCGAGGACGCCGGCGCGGAATCCGTCGCTGCCGCCGCACCCCGCAGCAAGGTCACGCTACGTGGCGAGATCACGTCCATCACCTCGGACGCCAAGAACGGCTGGCTCGAAGCCGAGGTCCACGACGGCTCGGGCGCGGTGCGCCTGGTCTGGATGGGCCGCAGCCGACTCGAGTGCCTGATGCCCGGCCGACACATCCGCGTGACCGGCCGCCTCGCCGAGGAGGACGGCAAGCCCGTGATCTTCAACCCCGACTTCGAGGTGCTGCCCTCCTAGGGCTACTCGTCGTCGGCCCCCTCCTCGTCGGCGCCCTCCTCCGCCTCCGGGTCAAACAGTTCGGCCAGGTCTGGCTCGGAATCCTGGGTCACCAGGAACAACAACTCGTCGAGCGCCTCGAACGCGCGGTCGCGCTCTGGCGGCAACGGGGCGCCGTCGCGGATGATTGCCACCACCACCACGTCGCCGGGCAGTTCGATGTCGCGGATGCGGCGCCCGATGAAGCGGGACCCGGGCGGCAGGCGCACCTCCGACAGGTGGGTTGTCGACTTGGTGAACGTGAGGAGGCGCACCAGGTCGCCGGTCGAGACGGCCTCCTCCACCAGCGCCGACATCAGCCGTGGCGTCGAGACGGACACGTCGACGCCCCACTGGTCGTCGAACATCCACTCGTTGCCAGGATGGTTCACGCGGCCGACGGTGCGGGGCACGCCGAACTCGGTCTTCGCGAGCAGGGAGTGCACGAGGTTGGCCTTGTCGTCGCCGGTGGCGGCGATGGCGACGTCGTAGCGGTCGAGTTCGGCCTCCTCCAAGGAGCTCAACTCGCAGGCGTCCGCCTCGAGCCACACCGCGCCGGGCACGGCGTCGGGCTTGATGGCGGCGCGGTCATTCTCGATGAGCAGGATCTCGTGGCCGTTGGCGATCAGTTCACGGGCGATGGAGCGGCCCACATTGCCGGCTCCCGCGATGGCGACGCGCATGGGGGTGCCTCCTAGTTCCGGGCCGGGGGCGCGGCGAACAGGGTTTCGAGGAAATCGATGTGATCGGTGTAGCAGGCCACGTAGATCAGGTCGCCGTCCTGGTAGATGGTGTCGCGGTCCGGGACGACACCGCGGCCGACGCGCTGCACGAAGGGAATGGGCGCATCCGCGGCGGCCGACAACTCACTGATGCGACGGCCGACCCACCCGCTGTGCACGTGGATCTGCATGAGGCGCGCCTCGCCCGTCGGGTCGGACCACACCGGCTGGCTGCCAGCGGGCAGCAGGCGCCGAAGCATCTGCGTCACCGTCCACTTGACCGTGGCGACGGTGGGGATGCCGAGGCGCTCGAAAACTTCCGCGCGGCCCTGGTCGTAGATGCGGGCCACCACGTTGTCGATGTGGTAGATCTCGCGCACCACCCTGGCCGAGAGGATGTTGGAGTTGTCGCCGGAACTGACGGCGGCGAAGGCATCGGCTCGACGGATACCGGCGGCCTCGAGCACTTCCCGGTCGAAGCCGACCCCCTCGACGGTGAGCCCCTTGAACTCGTGGCCGAGGCGGCGGAAGGCCTCCGGATCCTGATCGATGACGGCGACGCTGTGGCCCCGTTTCTCCAGCCCCGTGGCGAGCATGGCGCCGACGCGGCCGCAGCCCATGATGACGATGTGCACGGTGGCTCCTTCGCGGAATCGATGTGCCGGTGGAGACGAACATAGCACCAGACTGGCGATGACATTTGTGCCCAACAGGTCTACCTTGAGCCTTGTGAACGTGATCTCGGCGGTGAAGCGCATGGTGGTGGGCCGACGGTTGTCCAACACCCAGATGGGGGAGACGTTGCTCCCCAAGCGCCTCGCCCTGCCCGTGTTCGCCTCCGACGCCCTCAGCTCCGTCGCCTACGCCCCGGACGAGATCCTCATCACCTTGTCCCTGGCCGGGATGGCGGGCTTCTTGTTCTCCTGGGAGATCGGACTCGCCGTCGCCGTGGTCGTGGCCGTCGTGGTGGCCTCCTACCGCCAGACCGTGCACGCCTACCCCAGTGGCGGCGGTGACTACGAGGTCGCGCGGGAGAACCTGGGCTCCAACGCCGGGCTCACCGTCGCCTCGGCGCTCATGGTCGACTACGTGCTCACCGTCGCGGTGTCGGTGTCGGCCGGGGTGATCAACGCCAAGGCCATGGCCCCGTTCCTCGCCGGCTACGAGGCGTGGACCGCCGTCGGCGTCATCGTCTTCCTCACCCTGGTGAACCTGCGCGGCACCCGCGACTCCGGGGCGGCCTTCGCCATCCCGACCTATGTCTTCATGGTCTCCATGCTGTCGATGCTCGCCATCGGCCTGTTCCGCATCTTCGCAATGGGCCAGAACCTCCAGTCCGAGACCGCGGACCTCATCGTCGTGCGGCCCGATGGCGCGCAGGAGATCGCCGGCTGGGCCCTCGTGGCCATCCTCGCGCGCGCCTTCTCCTCCGGCTGCGCCGCGCTCACCGGCGTCGAGGCCATCAGCAACGGCGTGCCCTCCTTCAAGCCACCGAAGAGCCGCAACGCCGCCACCGTGCTCGCAATGCTGGGAGCGCTGGCCATCACCATGCTGGTGGGCATCATCCTGCTGGCCAACCTCACCAAGGTCCACCTCATCGATGAGTTGACCGGCACCCACTACGTCGACCAGGACGGCAACACCATCCACAGCGCCGCCACCACGGTGACCGGTCAGTTGGCGCGCGTCGTGTTCATGGACTGGTTCGAACCCGGCTTCTACATCATGGTCACCGCGACCATGCTCATCCTCTTCCTGGCCGCGAACACGGCCTTCAACGGCTTCCCGTCGCTGGCCTCCATCCTGGCCAAGGACGGATACCTGCCGCGCCAACTCCACACGCGCGGGGACAGGCTGGCGTACTCCAACGGCATCGTGATGCTCTCGCTCGGCGCCATCGTGCTGGTGCTGGCGTTCAACGCCTCGGTGACCGCCCTGATCCAGCTCTACGTGGTGGGCGTGTTCATCTCCTTCACCCTCGGCCAGATGGGCATGGTGCGGCACTGGAGCACCAAGTTGGGCACGGAGAACGACCCGATGGAGCGGCGCCGGATCGTGCGCAGCAGGCTGATCAACTTCGTCGGCGCCGTCCTCACCGGGGTCGTGCTGGTCGTGGTGCTCGTGTCCAAGTTCACCCACGGCGCCTACCTCGCCGTCGTGCTCATGGCCCTGATCTTCGTGGTCATGCTCGCCATCTCGAAGCACTACTCGGCCGTCGAGCGCGAACTCGCGAGCACCCCGGATTCAGACCGGGCACTGCCCAGCCGCGTGCGGGGCGTCATCCTCGTCCAGCGCGTGAACCTGCCCACCTCCAAGGCCATCGCCTTCGCGCGCGCCACCCGCCCGACCACCCTGACCGCGGTGACGGTCGCGGTCGACGACGACGAGGTCGACCAGGTCCTCGACGAGTGGGAGGCCGAGGACTTCGGGATCCCGCTGAAGGTGATCGCCTCGCCCTACCGCGAGATCACCGGGCCGTTCATCCGCTACGTGAGTCAACTGCGCACCGAGAACCCGCGCGATGTGGTCAGCGTCTACATCCCCGAGTACGTCGTGGGGCACTGGTGGGAACAACTGCTCCACAACCAGACGGCACTGCTCATCCGCACGCGGCTGCACTTCATGCAGAGCGTCATGGTGACCTCGGTGCCGTACCAACTGCGCAGCTCAGGCCGGCGCAAGGACCAGACCAAGAGGGTCTCGGAAGCGAGGGTTCGTCGATGACGGCCGAGATGTTGCTGGAACGGGTCGCCCATGGCGGCCTGGTCGTTGGCCGGCTCGACGGCAAGGTGGTGTTCACCACCGGCGGGCTGCCGGGGGAGCGGGTGCTGGTCGAGGTCACCGACCGGGGTAGCCGCTTCGACCGGGCCCGCGTCGTCGAGGTGGTGGAGGCCGCGCCCGGCCGCGTCGAGCCGCCCTGCCCGATCGCCGGGCGCTGCGGCGGGTGCGACTGGCAGCATGCCGATGCCGCCACCCAGTTGGAGCTCAAGCGCGCGGTCGTCGCGGAGCAACTCCAGCGGCTCGCGGGCATCGACTGGGACGGCACGATCGAGCCCGTCCCGGGTGGGTTGCTCGGCTGGCGCACCCGCGTGCGCTACGCCGTCGACGACGACGGCACCGTGGGCCTGCGCGCCCGGCGCTCGCATGACATCGTCGCCCTGCCTGATCAGGGCTGCCTGATCGCAGCCCCGGGCCCCAGCCTCGCGGAACTCCACGACGTCGCCGAGCCCGGCGTCGACCTCGAGGTCACCGTCGCCGACCGCAGCACCACCATGGTCAGCGGCCGCCGCACGCACGGGCCAGATCCCGTGCAGCAGAAGGTGCTGGACCGCACGTACACGGTCGCGGCCACGGGATTCTGGCAGGTCCACCCCGCCGCGGCCGAGACCCTCAGCCGCGCAGTCCTCGACGGGCTCCGCCCCGAAGAGGGGGAGCGTGCCATGGACCTCTACTGTGGGGTCGGCCTCTTCGCCGGCGCCCTCGTCGACGCCGGGTGCATGGTGCTCGGCGTCGAAGCGGGCCGCGGTGCCGTCCAACTGGCGCGCCGCAACGTGCCGGAGGCCGAGTTCCTCGCCCTCCCCGTCGAGCGCGCCGGCCGGGAGTTGCCGGACTGGGCCGACCTCATCGTCCTCGACCCACCCAGGAAGGGAGCCGGGGCCAAGGTCGTGCGCGAGATCGCCAGCCGCCAGCCGCGCGCCGTCGCCTACGTGGCCTGCGACCCGGCGGCACTCGCCAGGGACCTCGCCACCTTCGCCGAGGAGGGCTACGAACCCAGCTCGATCCGCGGCTTCGACCTGTTTCCGATGACGCAGCACATCGAATGCGTAGCGATCCTCCACCCCGCTGCCTGAGCAGGGGACGACCCCCTAGACTTGGCGCGTGCCGGCAACGCTGCCGCGGCGTGCCGGCTTGTGTTATATCTTGACATCAAGATAAACTGGCGTCAGCCAAGTTAAGGAGAAGGATGAGCGTCAACAGTTTCGGGGCCAAGGCGAGCCTCGACGTCAACGGCACCTCGTACGAGATCTTCCGGCTCGACTCCGTGCCGGGCTCCGAGAAGCTGCCCTTCAGCCTCAAGGTGCTCCTGGAGAATCTGTTGCGCACCGAGGATGGTGCCAACATCACCAAGGAGGACATCGAGTTCCTGGGCAGCTGGGACCCGAACGCTGAGCCTGACCACGAGATCCAGTTCACGCGCGCCCGCGTGATCATGCAGGACTTCACCGGCGTACCCTGCGTCGTCGACCTCGCCACCATGCGCGAAGCAGTCACGAACCTGGGCGGCGACCCCTCGAAGGTCAACCCGCTGTCGCCCGCCGAGATGGTCATCGACCACTCGGTCATCGCCGAGGTCTTCGGCACGCCCGAGGCATTCCAGCAGAACACCGACATCGAGTACCAGCGCAACCGCGAGCGCTACCAGTTCCTCCGCTGGGGCCAGACCGCCTTCGACAACTTCAGCGTCGTGCCCCCCGGCACCGGCATCGTGCACCAGGTCAACATCGAGCACCTGGCCCGCGTCGTGTTCCCCGGCACCACCGACGGCGTGCTGCAGGCCTACCCCGACACCTGCGTCGGCACCGACTCCCACACCACCATGGTCAACGGCCTCGGCGTCGTCGGCTGGGGCGTGGGCGGCATCGAGGCCGAGGCGGCCATGCTGGGCCAGCCCGTCTCCATGCTCATCCCGCGTGTGGTGGGCTTCAAGCTCAAGGGCAAGCTGAACGAGGGCACCACCGCCACCGACCTCGTGCTCACGATCACCGAGATGCTGCGCAAGCACGGCGTCGTCGGCAAGTTCGTCGAGTTCTACGGCGAGGGCGTCTCCGAGGTGCCGCTGGCCAATCGCGCCACCATCGGCAACATGAGCCCCGAGTACGGCTCGACCATCGCCGTGTTCCCCGTGGACAACAAGACCACCGACTACCTGCGCCTGACCGGCCGCGACGAGCAGCAGATCGCGCTCGTGGAGGCCTACGCCAAGGAGCAGGGCCTGTGGCTGGACCCGGCCCACGAGCCCGTCTTCTCCGAGTACCTGGAACTCGACCTGTCGTCCGTCGTCCCCTCGATCGCCGGCCCGAAGCGTCCGCAGGACCGCATCTCGCTGTCCGAGGCCAAGGACAACTTCGAGATGAACGTGCCCACCTACAGCAGCGACCCCTCGAAGGTCGTCCCGGTCACCCTGGCCGATGGCTCCTCCTTCGACCTCGCCAACGGTGCGGTCACCGTCGCCTCGATCACCTCCTGCACCAACACCTCGAACCCGTCCGTCATGATCGGCGCTGCCCTCGTGGCGAAGAAGGCAGTCGAGAAGGGACTCACCCGCAAGCCGTGGGTGAAGACCTCGCTGGCGCCGGGCTCGCAGGTCGTGACCGACTACTTCGAGAAGGCCGGCCTCACGCAGTACCTCGACGCCATCGGCTTCAACCTCGTCGGCTACGGCTGCGTCACCTGCATCGGCAACACCGGCCCCCTGATCCCCGAGATCTCGAAGGCCGTCAACGACGAGGACCTCGCCGTCACCGCAGTCCTGTCGGGCAACCGCAACTTCGAGGGCCGCATCAGCCCCGATGTGAAGATGAACTACCTGGCCTCCCCGATGCTCGTCATCGCCTACGCACTCGCGGGCACGATGAACATCGACATCCTGAACGACGCCATCGGTCAGGACCAGGAGGGCAACGACGTCTTCCTCAAGGACATCTGGCCCAGCCAGGCCGAGATCGAAGAGGTCGTGGGATCGTCGATCTCCGCCGAGATGTTCGCCACCCGCTACGCGGACGTGTTCACCGGTGACGAGCGTTGGCGCTCGCTGCCCACGCCCGAGGGCGACACCTTCGAGTGGGACGACGCCTCCACCTACGTGCGCAAGGGCCCGTACTTCGACGACATGCAGGCCGAGCCCACGCCCGTCGAGGACGTCCACGGCGCCCGCGTGCTGCTGAAACTCGGCGACTCGGTCACCACCGACCACATCTCGCCGGCCGGTGCCATCAAGGCGGATTCGCCCGCTGGCAAGTACCTCACGGACAACGGCGTCGAGCGTCGTGACTTCAACTCCTACGGTTCGCGCCGTGGCAACCACGAGGTCATGATCCGCGGCACCTTCGCCAACATCCGCCTGCGCAACCAGATCGCGCCGGGCACCGAGGGTGGCTTCACGCGTGACTTCACGCAGGCCGACGCCCCGGTGACCACCGTCTACGACGCCGCCGTCAACTATGCCGAGCAGGCCACCCCGCTCGTCGTGCTGACCGGCAAGGAGTACGGCTCGGGCTCATCGCGTGACTGGGCCGCCAAGGGCACCGCGCTGCTGGGCATCAAGGTCGTCATCGCCGAGAGCTACGAGCGGATCCACCGCTCCAACCTCATCGGCATGGGCGTCCTCCCGCTGCAGTTCCCCGCCGGGCAGAACGCTGACTCGCTCGGCCTCACCGGTGAGGAGACCTTCTCCTTCGAGGGCATCACGGCGCTCAACGACAACGTGACCCCGAAGACCGTCAAGGTCACCGCAGTCGCCCCCGATGGCAAGGAGACCGTCTTCGACGCGGTGGTGCGCATCGACACCCCCGGCGAGCGCTCCTACTTCCAGCACGGCGGCATCCTGCAGTACGTGCTGCGCAATCTGGCCAAGGCCTGATCGCAGACCCGAGACCGGGCCGGCTCCCACTGGGGGTCGGCCCGGTTCGGCTTTCCGGATGATCGGAGGCGCCTGGGCTCGATTTTGTCGGACGGATGAGCTTCAATGGCTCACATGTTCGATGAGGATGAAGTCATTCGTGTGTATGTCCCTCCGGGTTGGCCGGGGGCGGTGCGGCCGCCGGGTTCCAACGGCTGGGAGAAGTCCGCCGAAGCGTTCCTGCTCGACTGCTGCCCTTCGGAGTACCGCGGCTACCAGGTGCTGCGTCGCCACCCCGTGGTGCTCGCCCGGCTGGCCCGGGAGTTCGTCGCGTCGCAACTCGTCGCGACGCGCACCGGGCTCGCCGGGGTGCGCACCTCGCTGGCCGGCGTGGTGGACACGGTCACGGTGGACCAGACGGCCTCCGTCCTGCAACAGGAGGAGGCGCGGCTGGCGCGGGTGGCCAGGGGAGTGGACCTGGTGGAGCAGGCACTGAGGGACGTGCGTTTCAAGCCGCGGTTGTGACCTCGCCGGGGAAGCTTTGCCCTGCCAGATGGTGGGAAGGCCTACTATGGAGGGCATGTCTTTGTTGGATGCTGTGCGTGGCCCCCGTGATCTTCGGGCCCTGTCGAGGAAGCAGCTCGTGCAGCTCGCCGACGAGATCCGCCGCTTCCTGATCACGAAGGTCAGCCGCACGGGCGGCCACCTCGGGCCGAACCTGGGCGTGGTTGAGCTCACCATGGCCATCCACAAGGTGTTCGACTCGCCCCGGGACCCGGTCATCTTCGATACCGGCCACCAGAGCTACGTCCACAAGATCCTGACCGGCCGCGCCGGCCGCTTCGACACGCTGCGCCAGAAGGACGGCATCTCCGGCTACCCGGAGCCGGAGGAGTCGGAGCATGACTGGGTGCGCAACTCGCACGCCTCCTCGGCGCTCTCCTGGGCCGAGGGGCTCGCCAAGGGCTTCCGGATCAAGGGCGAGGACCGCACCGTCGTCGTCGTGGTGGGCGACGGAGCACTCACCGGCGGCATGGCGTGGGAGGCCCTCAACAACATCGCGGACGCGGGTGACCTGCGGCTGGTCATCATCGTCAACGACAACGGCCGCTCCTACACGCCCACCGTCGGCGGCCTGGCCAACCACCTGGCCGGCCTGCGCACGGACCACCGCTACGAGAAGACGCTGAGCATCATCAAGCGCACCGTCACCCGGATCCCGATGGTCGGCAGGCCCACCTACGACCTCATGCACGGCTTCAAGACCGGCGTGAAGGACGTGCTGGCGCCGCAGACCATGTTCTCCGACATCGGCATCAAGTACACCGGCCCCATCGACGGCCACGACATCCAGGCCCTGACCAACCACCTGGAGCAGGCCCGCCGGTTCGGCGGTCCCGTCATCGTGCACTGCGTCACGCGCAAGGGCCGTGGCTTCCAGGCGGCGGAGGACCACGAAGAGGACCGCTTCCACGCGGTCGGCAAGATCAACGAGTTCACCGGTGAGCCGCTCTCGGCCGCCGTGCAGGCCACCTGGACCGACGCATTCGCCGAGGCCATCGTCCAACTGGGTCAACGCCGCCCGGACGTGGTGGCGATCACCGCCGCCATGCTCAACCCGGTGGGCCTCGGCCGGTTCGCGGCCGCCTTCCCGGAGCGGATCTTCGACGTCGGCATCGCCGAACAGCACGCCATCGTGTCGGCCGCGGGCATGGCCCGCGCAGGCCTGCACCCAGTGGTCGCGCTCTACGCGACCTTCCTCAACCGCGCCTTCGACCAGGTGTTGATGGATGCGGCGCTGCACAAGAGCGGCATCACGATCGTCCTGGACCGCGCGGGCATCACCGGCACGGATGGCCCCAGCCACAACGGCATGTGGGACATGACCTTGCTGGGTATCGTCCCGGGCCTCCAGTTGGCGGCCCCGCGGGACCAGGCACGCCTCGTGGGCGCCCTTGACCGCGCCGTCGAGGTGGACGATGCCGTCACCGTGGTGCGCTACTCCAAGGAGCGACTCCCGGACGAGATGACGGAGGTTGCCCACGTCGGCGAGGGCATCGACCGAGTCGACATCCTGCGCCGGCCGGAAGGCGCCAAGGTGCTCATCGTCGGCATCGGCCAGTTCGTCGGCACCGCACTCGACCTGGCCGACCGACTGGACGACCAGGGCGTCGCCGCGACGGTCGTGGATCCGCTCTGGGTGCTGCCGCTCAGCCGGGAACTGGTGGAGTTGGCCCGTCGCCATGACCTCGTGGTCACGATGGAGGACAACCTCGTGGAGGGCGGCATCGGGCAGCGCCTCGGCGCCCTGCTAGTACGCGAGGGCGTTCCCGCGAAGGTGCGCCACTTCGGCATTCCGCAGGAGTTCCTGGCGCACGGCTCGCGCGACGAGGTGCTTGACCAGGTGGGGCTCACGGCTGCCGCCGCGGCCATGTCGGTGCTCGGGGACCTTCTGAGCGAGGGCGCGGAGGCCGCACAGGTTCAGGCCTGACCCAACGCTTCCGCGATCGCGGGGGCCAGGAAATCTGCCTGCCAAGGCCGGGCGCCCAGTTCCACGAGCAACTCATGCGACACCTCGGCGTGGTAGTACAGCGCCTGGTGGAGCACCGCCGGCGGGGCGATGAGGCTGGCCTGGAGGCCACCGAGATCGCACGCCAACTCGTCGACGACAGGGCGCACCGCGGCCCAGCGGGCAGCCGCCTCCGGGTTCGACTTCTCCCATGAGCGCGGGTGGGGCACGCCCGTGGCGCGCACCCGCTTGGGCGGGTACTGCTTGGGGGACATCTTCCTGACCCGTTCGAGGGCGGCCAGCCAGTTGTGGGCGTAGCGCCGGCCGGGTTGGCTCGCGAATCCGGCCAGGCCCCTCACGTCGTCATCGGAGGGCACCTCGTCGCGGGCCAGTTGCGCCACGGCCATGATGGCCGAGTCGTGCAGGATCCAGCTGGGTGGGCGGTCGCGGCGCTGGGCCACGTCATCGCGGGCCAGCCACAGTTCCCGTGCCACCGCGTACTGGAGGGGCGTGCGTAGCGACGTGAGGCCGCTGAGGCGGCGCCACTGGTCCTGCTTGGGCTCCGGCTCGACGCCGAAGCGGGCGAGCATCTCGTCGTTCTCCTGCGCGGACCACTCCTCGCGGCCGGCCAGCACCAAGTGGGTGGCGATGGTCGAGGAGAGTTCGAGCAGGTAGTCGACGTCGAGGGCCGCGTAGTCGAGCCAGGATTCGGGCAGCGGCCGCTTGGACCAGTTGTCGGCGGAGTGTGCCTTGCGGAGCTTGATGCCGAGCTCGGCCTCGAGCAGCGCGCCGAGGGAGGCGCCGGGCTTGGCCAGGAGCCGGGCCGCGAGTTCCGTGTCGAAGATACGGGGCGGTACGATGCCGATCTCCTGCATGCAAGGGAGGTCCTGCGTGGCGGCGTGGATGATCCACGTGGCGCTGCCGCAGGCCTCCACGAGGCTACTCAGGTCTGCCCGCGGACGCCCGTTCTCGAAGGCGATCGGGTCGATCAGCCAAGTGCCTGAGCCCTCCCGCCTGATCTGGAGGAGGTAGGCCTTTGGCCAGTAGCGGTGCCCGTGCGCGCGTTCTGTGTCGAAGGCGACAGGGCCGCGCGCGCCGCGGAGGGATTCGAGGCATTCGTCGAGGAGGGCGGGGGTGTCGACTACGGGGCGCAATGGCTCCCGGCTGTGTTCAATGTAGGTCATGAGTGGCGGCCCACCGGCAGGCTTGCAACGCCGGGAGGTAGGGGAGGTTCGCCGGCAACCTGACCGAGGAGGTCCTGCCAGGCGAAGAGGTGGGGGGTGAGGGGGTGGTTCCCGTCGAGTCGTGGCGTCCAGGAGGAGCGCAGTTCGACGTCGGCGCGATCCGGGTCGTCAGCCATCTCGCCGAAGCCGCGGCCGTAGGAGGCTGTGACGGTGCCCGCGAGGGCGGTGGCGTTGCAGCCGTGGCTCTCGAGGGCCTCGGTGAACCAGGACCACGCGACGTCAGGCAACAGCGGATCCGTGACCATTTCGAGGTCCACTTCCGCGCGGACGTAGGTCACGAGGCGGAACGTGCCGCCCCATGCGTCGTTGCCTGCGGGGTCGTGGAGCAGGATGAGCCGACCGCTGGCGATAGATTCGTCGTCGGCCATCAACTCGGCGGCGATGGCGACCGAGTGGGGCGCGATGCGTTGTGGCGAGCCGATCTCGTCTGCCGAGATGCCAGCGCGCCAGCGCATCTCGCCCAACTCCCGCAGTGCCCGGGCAAACGGCTCGGGGGTGAGGCTGGTCACTTTGGCTGGCACGCAGCCACTCTAAGGGTGCGGCCGGACGAATCCGTGGTGGCGCGCCGTCAGCTACGGCGAAGGTTCAGCGACACCGAGTTGATGCAGTAGCGCAGGTCCGTCGGGGTCTCATAGCCCTCGCCCTCGAACACGTGGCCGAGGTGGCCGTCACAGTTGGTGCAGCGCACCTCGATGCGGGCTCGGCCGGGGATGGAGCGGTCCTCGAGGTAGCGGACCCGGTCCTCGGCGAGGGGGGCGAAGAAGCTGGGCCAGCCGCAGTTGGAGTGGAACTTCTCGGTGCTGCGGAACAGTTCGGCACCGCAGCCCCGGCACTCGTAGACGCCCTCGTCCTCGGTATCGGTGTACTCGCCGGTGAAGGGCGCCTCCGTACCGGACTGGCGCAGCACGTGGTACTCAAGCTGGTTGAGTTGTTCGCGCCACTGGCTGTCGGGCTTGGTCAGCTTGGGGACGTACTGGTCTGTCATGGGCACGATGATAGGCGCGAGCCGCAAATCACATCAGGACTGTTCGCCCTCGAGGACCTCGGCGGAGAGCTGGGTCGGGGTGCCGTCCAGCAGTTCCATGGCGCCGAACGCGTAGCGGGCCAGGATGAGCTGGCGAAGGTGTGGGGTGTGCCCGATGGGAGAGGTGACCGCGATGGCGCCGGCCCGCATGGCCGCATGCGCATGTGCCTGGTAGGCGGGGGTGGGCGTGAGGTAGATGCTGCCGACGGCGATGTGGCGACGGCCTTGGGCGCGGAGCGCCGCCAC
>LFRM01031920.1_pt1 | contig 17143 bp, 12 predicted proteins | sample 618341 | NCBI WGS metagenome assembly LFRM01 (sample SAMN03654438, study PRJNA283298) | anaerobic digester metagenome | isolation source: pool of bioreactors CSTR01a, CSTR02a, and CSTR03a thermophilic anaerobic... | place: Denmark: Kgs. Lyngby | collected 2014-05-21 | reverse complement strand
ATGGACGCGCAAAAAGTGCGTGAAAAAGTGCAGGTGGGCGATCTTATCCAGATGGAGACCCGCCTTGTAGAACTCCAGAACCGCCGCTTCGTCACCAAGACGGCGGATGACCGTGCCTGCGTTACCATCCTTTACCGCGCCATGCAGTTGCTGCAGAAGATGGACCATGACGCGGACCTGTATTTTGTAGCGACTTGCCAGGAGGAGATCGGCTGCTACGGCGCCAAGACGGCCGGCTTTGAAGTGGATCCGGATTTTGGCGTGGCGCTGGATGTGTGTCATGCTTCTACCCCGGATGCCGAAAAGTGGCGTACCCATGAGTTGACTGCGCTTGTTGCCACCATGGGACCGTACATCAACCCCTTCCTGCGGCAGAAACTTCTGGACACTGCCAAGGAGCAGAATGTCACCGTTCAGACCGGCGTCGCGGCACGCTCTACCGGTACCGATGCGGATGACCTTGGCATTGCGCGCGCAGGCGTGCCTACGGTCCTGTTGGAACTGCCCCTTAAATATATGCACACCACGGTGGAACTGCTGGATATGCATGTTCTGGAAGAAGGCGGACGGCTGCTGGCGCATTTTGCCGCCGCGTTTGACGAGAGCTGGGAGGAACAACTATGGATCTGAAGACACTGTGTGAACTGCCCGGCCCTTCCGGAAATGAAAAAGCGGTACGTTCCCATTTAGCGCAGGAAGCCAAAAAGATCTGTGATGACGTGCGCATCGACCGCATGGGCAATGTCGTCTGCCGCAAAAAGAGCGGCAGCGAAGGTGCGCCGCATATCGTCATGGCGGCGCACATGGATGAAGTGGGCTTCATCGTGGTGGGGCATTCAGATGACGGTATGCTGCTGTTCCGCTCCATTGGCGGCATCGACCCCCGCGCCATCGTGTCCAAGTGGGTCAAGATCGGCGATGTCCCCGGCGTTATCGGCGCCAAGGCCATTCACTTGCAGTCCAAAGAAGACCGCGAGCGGGTGCTTAAATACGAGAACCTGTATATCGACATCGGCGCCAAGGAAAAAACCGAGGCTGAGAAGCTGTGCCCCGTGGGGGCGTACGCGGTGTTTGACGCCGGGTTTGAAACGTTTGGGGATGGTTTTGTCGTTTCCAAGGCGTTGGACGACCGTGTGGGCTGCTACACACTCCTGCGTCTGATGCAAAATGATTATGCGTGCGATGTATCCTACGTTTTCACCACCGGTGAAGAAGTAGGACTGCGCGGCGCCATCGGCGCGGGATACCTTTTGCAGCCTGACATTGCCGTTATACTGGAAGGCACTGCCGCCAATGACCTGGGCGATACCAAAGAGCGCTTCCACGTAGTGACTCCCGGCAAGGGTGTCGCCGTCTCGTTTATGGATGGAAGCAGCATTGCGGATAAGGAATTGTACAAACAGATGCTGGATCTGGCCGCCGCGGGCGGTATCCCCTGCCAGGTCAAGCGCGGGGTAACCGGCGGCAATGACGCGGGCATGTTCCAGCGCGGCGCTGCAGGGGCACGCACGGTGGTATTGTCCGTTCCCTGCCGCTATATCCACTCAGGCTCGGGCGTGGCGAAACTAAACGATATCCAGGCGCAGTACAGTCTGGCCGACACGTTTTTGAAACAATATTGAGGGAGGAACTATCATGCTTCGCAATACATTAAAGACCCTGCTTATGCCATGGGGACCTTCGGGCAGCGAGCATAACGTCGCGGAAACCGTCAAGACCCTTTTGGCAGGGCATGTGGATTCGATGCGTACGGACGCTTTGGGCAACTTGATCGTGGAAAAATACGGTACGGACGACAATGCGCAGCGCATCATGGTGTCGGCGCATATGGACCATATCGGCCTTATTGTGACGGGCATCGAAAAGGAAGGGTATTTGCGCGTCACTAACGTGGGCGGCGTTTCCCTCGATTTTAGCCGCGCGCGTCATGTCGTGTTTGAAAATGGTGTGGACGGTGTCGCCTTTGTGCAGCCCGTTAAGGAAGGCAAGCCCACCTTGCAGGATCTGTATGTGGATATCGGCGCCTCCGATAAAGAAGAAGCGGAAACCATGGTGCAATTAGGGGATATCTGCGTTTACGCGCCGGATGTGTTTCCGCTGGGCAAAAACAAAATATCAGGCCCTGCCATGGATAACCGCGTAGCGTGTGCGCTGTTGACCGAGCTGCTGCTATATACGCAAGACCAGAAGAACACCATCGTCGGCGTGTTTTCGACGCAGGAGGAAGTGGGCTTGCGCGGCGCGTCGGTGGCGGCCTTTGGCATTAACCCCGATTTGGGCCTGGCTATTGACGTGACAGGCGCCGGGGATATTCCGGAAGAGAAATTTCCCGCTGTCAACCTGGGCGACGGTCCCGCCGTCAAAATCATGGATCGCTCCATGATCGCCAGCCCGCTGGTGCGCGACAAGCTGTTTGACGCGGCAGAAGCCGCGGGCGTCAAAGTCCAGCGCGAAGTGCTGCCCTACGGCGGCACCGATGGTGGCGCCATTCAGCACGCCAGGGCCGGCATCCCCACAGGTACCCTTTCCATTGCGTGCCGTTATGTGCATTCCGCCTGTGAGACAGTCGATGTGCGCGACATGGAAGGGGCACTGAAGGTATTGCTTGAGTTTGTGGATATTGCTTAAGGCTTAAGGAGAGATACGCATGAAGAAACTGACAGCTAACCAGCTGCGCCATATGTTCCTGACTTTTTTTGAGGCGCGGGGCCACGCTATTATCCCGTCTTCTTCCATTACCCCGGAAAATGACCCGACGGTGCTGTTTACGACCGCGGGGATGCACCCGCTGGTGCCCTACCTCATGGGGCAAAAGCACCCCCAAGGCAACCGCCTGGCCAATGTGCAAAAGTGCATCCGCACCGGTGACATTGATGATGTGGGCGATGCCAGCCATCTTACTTTCTTTGAGATGATGGGAAACTGGTCCCTGGGCGATTACTTTAAGAAAGAAATGATCCCCTGGTCGTGGGAGTTTTTGACGAGCGGGAAATACCTGGCAATAGACCCGAACCGCCTGGCGTTCTCTGTTTTTGCGGGGGACAGCAACGCGCCGCGGGATGACGAAAGCTATGAACTGTGGCGGCAATGCGGCGTCAAGCCCGAAAACATCTATTACTTGCCCAAAGAGAACAACTGGTGGGGCCCCGCGGGGCTGACCGGCCCGTGCGGTCCCGACACCGAAATGTTCATTATCAACGATAAGGAGCCCTGCGGCCCTGATTGTTCGCCTGCCTGCGATTGCGGACGGTTCCTGGAGATCTGGAACGACGTCTTCATGCAGTACAACAAGACGGCGGACGGCAATTATGAACCGCTGGCGCAGCAAAATGTGGATACAGGCATGGGCCTGGAGCGTACCATCTGCGTGCTCAACGGCGCGAAAAGCGTTTACGAGACCGAGATGTTTTCGGGCATCATTGCGGAAATTGAGAGATTGTCCGGAAAAACCTATCTGGGCGCGGACGACGAAACCATGCGCTTTTTCCGCATCGTGTCCGACCATCTGCGCACCGCGACCTTTATTTTGGGCGACAACAGCGCCGTCACCCCGTCCAATGTGGACCAGGGTTATGTGCTGCGCCGCCTGATCCGCCGCGCGGTGCGCTTTGGTATGCAACTGGGGCTGGAAGAGGGCTTTACTGCCGATATCGCGATGGTGATCATTAACCAATATGCCGAACCCTATCCGGAACTGGAAGCCCACCGCGCTTTTGTTCTGGAGCAACTGCTGCTGGAGGAAAAGCGTTTCCAGCGCACCCTTAAGCAGGGTATCAGGGAATTTGACAAGATGTTCAGCCGCATGACCGAAACCCTCTCTGTGTTCCACGACATGCAGCAGAAGCTGGGAGCAGCCCTGGTGGAAAGCGGCGCCCTTCGNNGCAGATGGCGGGGGAGATCAAGAAGTTTTCGGACGCCGTCCGGGTCATCGAGGAATTTGCGGACAAGTCGCAGGCGTTTATCAGCGCCATGGGGACCGTTGGCGGCCGCGAAGCGTTCAAATTGTATGATACCTTTGGTTTTCCCATCGAGATGACCACCGAAATGGCGGGCGAGCGGGGACTGGAGGTTGACCTGCTGGACTTTGAAGAGCGGTTCAAGAAGCATCAGGAACTGTCGCACGCGGGCGCCGAGCAGCGCTTCAAGGGCGGCCTGGCCGATGCCGGCGAGCAGACGACGCGCCTGCATACTGCCACGCACCTGCTGCAAGCGGCGCTGCGCAAAGTACTGGGGCCTGAAGTGGGACAAAAGGGCAGCAACATTACCGCCGAGAGGCTGCGGTTTGACTTCACCTTCGGGCGCAAAATGACAGGGGAAGAATTGGCACAGGTGGAAAAACTGGTCAACGATGCCATAAAGGCGGAAATGCCCATCACCATGCAGGAAATGACAGTGGAGGAAGCCAAGGAGCAGGGCGCCATAGGCTTGTTCGAATCCAAGTACGGCGAGCGCGTCAAAGTGTACAGCATGGGCGATTTCTCCAAGGAAATATGCGGCGGCCCACACGCCAATAACACGGGTGACCTGAAATCATTCAAAATCCAGAAGGAAGAAAGCTCTTCCGCAGGCGTCCGCCGCATCAAAGCGGTCGTCGGAGAGGAGTAATCTATCACACGGAACATGAAGGACAGGGAAAAAGCGACAGAATTCCTAAACAGATCCCTTCTGACGCGCATCAGCGGGCTTGTCGCGCTGGAAAATGGCGCATCGATCCAAGCGCAAAGCGAGGATGGATTGCTTTTGTATGACGCGCAGGGCGACATCCACCTCGTGTGCGCGGACACGGACGCGGCGGCGCTGGATATGGTGGATAAGCTGCCCAAGACCGACCTGTTTATTAACGAGCGTACCGGAATCGATCAAGTGCTTAAGGATCGGTTCAACTTTACCCGCGTTGCGCTGTGCTTCAATGCGGTATATTTGTCAGAAGACCCTTTGGAAGTGCCCGGCGATATGGTGCTTCGTCCCTTGGATGTTTCCTTTTTGCCCGTTGTCAAAAAATACTATACCGTTATGGGGCACGAAGACATTAAGGAACACTTGGAGCACGGCAATCTCTTTGGCGGATACGCGGGCGACAGCATGGTGGGCTTTGTGGGCATCCATTGGGAAGGCAGCATCGGCATGCTCCACGTTTTTGAAGAACATCGCCGCAGGCGGCACGGTTACGCTATGGAAGCACTGATGGTCAACCGCCTTTTGTCCCAAGGTAGGCGTGTGTATGCGCAGATCTATACCGACAACGAAGCCTCCATCAGGCTACACCACCGCCTTGGGATGATGCTCAGCCCAACGCCCATCAGCTGGCTGTCGCGGCCGTAGAAAACGACCACAAAGGAGATAACATGCCGCTGGACGGTCTGACGCTGGGGTTTATCGCGCGCGAGCTGGAGACAGTATTGGCAGGAGGCCGCATTGACAAGATCATGCAGCCTTTTAAAGATGTCCTGGTGATGAATATCCGTGCGGGCGGTGAAAACCACAGGTTGTTAATTGCGGCGGGACCTTCCATGACGCGCATGCACCTGACAGGGTACAGTTACGAAAACCCCGCCCAGGCCCCTATGTTTCTTATGCTCATGCGCAAGCATCTGCAAGGGGGACGCATTTTGAGAATCTCTCAGTTAAGCGGTGACAGGCTGCTTCGCATAACCATCAGCGCTCTGTCGGAACTGGGCGATGAAAGGGAAAAACACCTCTATTTTGAAGCCATGGGGCGGCATACCAATCTGACACTGGTGTCAGAAGGCATCATTGTTGACAGTATCCGCCATGTCACGGACGATATGAGCCGCGTGCGAACCATGCTGCCCGGCCTCCCCTTTTATATGCCGCCCGCGCAGGATAAGATCCCGCCGGATGAAGCGACCTCTGAACGTTTGCTGCCCCGCCTTCTGTCGGCAGCGGGGCGGCTTGATAAATGGCTGGCGGACAACGTGAGCGGCCTTTCTGCAGCATCGGCGAAGGAGATCTCTTACCGCCTCGCCGGGCAGGAAAAGCTGCCGATCGCCGAAATCGCCGACGTGGAGGGGTTCTGTGAGAGACTATCAGTATTTTTGGTCTCTTTGCCCCAGCGCGCGGCGCCGGTGCTGCTGCGCGGGGGAGACGGGATACCGGAAGAAGCACAACCCTTCCCGTTTCTGACCACGCAGGGGTTTTGGACACAAAGTATGCCTACGCTGTCTATGGCACTGGACGCCCTGTATTATGAAAAGGACCGCCACGACCGCATGGCGCAGCGGGCGGGGGCGCTCAGGCGTATGCTCAAGAATGCCCAATCCCGCAGCGAAAACCGCATCGCGGCGCAGCAGGAGGAATTGGATGAAGCGGGGCATATGGAACTGTACCGCGTGTCGGGCGAACTGCTGACCGCCTTTGGCCACCAGGTGCCAAAGGGCGCGGACAAAGCGGAGCTGCCCAATTATTACGACAATAACGCTCTGCTGGAGATACCCCTTGATCCGGCGCTGACGGTAACGCAAAATGCGCAGAAGCTTTTTAAACGGTACCGCAAGGCCAACATCGCAAGGCGCATGGCGGGCGAGCAAATCGCTCTGGCGCAGGCGGAACTGAGCATCATTGAGGATGCACTCTACGCTATTGACCAAGTGGAAAACGACCAGGATATCCGTGATATAAGGCAGCCCCTGTATGAAGCGGGCATCCTGAAGGAACCAAGGGAACTGCGCAAGCGCAGGAAGCAGCCGGAAGCAGGCGCGCCGCTGCGCTTTGTGTCTGCCGGCGGTCTTCCCATATCTGTAGGCAAGAATGCTGCCCAGAATGAGAAATTGCTGAAAACGTCCCAGGGCGACGATTTGTGGCTGCATGCCAAGGACATGCCCGGCTCCCATGTGATTTTGCACGCGCAGGGACGGGACATTACGCAAGAGGACATTCACGATGCCGCGCTGCTGGCGGCATATTATTCCAAAGCGCATGGGATGTCTGTGCCGGTCGATTATACCTCTCGCCGGTATGTACGCAAGACTTCCGGCGCGCCGGCCGGATTTGTTACCTTCATCAATAACAAAACACTGCTAATGGATGCCACGGCGGATCAGGTCGAGAAACTGAAAGCAAAGTAGCGCCGCGCAGCGCGCGGCGGGCAAATGGCGACGCCTGATCGCGCGCCTTTTTTTGTTTCCCGGGTGCCTTTGGAATGACGCGAACAGACTCTGCGGGCAAAAGAAACGCCTTTTCAGGTCTGGATCTTCAGCTGGTCATGCAGTGAACCGTCATCGTCAAAGACCAAGAAATCTCTCAGATTCAGCATCACGCTGACCCCCGGATTGAACTGTTTATAGCTGCGTCCCTCGCGGATGACGCGCAGCTCGATCTCGCCGATCTTGACACGGTAATCGCTCACATCTCCCAAATAATACCTCTTGGTAATGACGCCGGGAATACCCGCCCCTTCAAGCACCATTTCGATGTTTTCAGGCCTGATGGCCACTTCAACGGCGCCTTGGCGTTTGCCTTCATAGGGAAGCGATACGTCGGTACCCTTAAGTCGGATGGCGCCTTCCTTGGCGTCGCCCTTGAGAAACTCGACCTTGCCCAGGAAATCAGCTACAAACTGGTTGACCGGTTCGTTATAGATCGTTTCGGGTGGGCCGGATTGCTGCACAACGCCGCGGTTGATGAGAAACACACGGTCGCTCATCGCCATAGCTTCGGTCTGGTCATGGGTAACATAGATTACTGTGATGCCCAGACGGCGCTGTATGTCCTTTATTTCAAAGCGCATCGACTCGCGCAGTTTGGCATCCAGGTTGGACAGGGGCTCATCCAGCAGGAGCAGATTGGGTTCCGCCACCAGCGCTCTTGCCAGGGCGACGCGTTGCTGCTGGCCGCCGGACAGCTGGTTAGGGTAGCGCTGCGCGTACTGGGAAAGGTGGACCATGTCCAGCACCTTCTCCACTTTATCCGCAATGACTTTTTTGTCGGCCTTTGCGATGGTCAACGGGTAGGCAACGTTGTGGAATACATCCATATGTGGCCAGACGGCATAGCTTTGGAACACCATGCCTACCCCGCGCTTCTCGGGCGGTACGAAGGTGTTTTTTCCCGAGACCAGGGTACTGTCAATGTAGATCTCCCCCGCGCTGGGCTTTTCAAAACCCGCGATCATGCGCAGCATGGTAGTCTTACCGCAGCCGGAAGGCCCAAGGAGCGTGACAAACTCACCGTCCTCAAACACCTCGTTAAAATCGCTGAGTATCAGGCTGCTGCCAAAGGATTTGGTAACGTTTTTGATCGTGACGCTTGACATGTTTGTTCCTCCCGGTTATATGGAAAACTCGCCCTTGGTCAGGCGGTTAAGCACTGTGTTGATCAGGATGACGATCAGCAGAATGCCAAACGCCATGGCGCTGGCCTGCGGCTGGCTGGTATAGGTCCAATACTCGTACAGCTGGAAGCCAATGGTCTTTGTGGTATTGGAGTATAGCAGCGTCGTCATGGACAGCTCGTAAAAGCAGGGGATAAAGATGAGGAACCAGCCCGCCGCAATGGAGGGAAAGATCAGGGGGCCGGTCACGCGGCGCATCGTGCCCAGCCAGGATGCGCCGGCCACCTGGGACGACTCTTCCAGCGAAACATGGATCTGGCTGATGGCGGAAGTCACTGTGCGCATGCCCATCATCATATACTTGATGAGGTAGGCGACAATGATGATGTAGGCGGTGTTGTAGATATTCACGCCAAAGCGGCCCTGCATACTCATGATAAGTCCCAGCGCTATGACCACCGAGGGAGAGCCGGAGCCCAGCGTTATGAGGAAATCCGGCAGACGTCGCCCACGGATTCGCGTACGCTGAAGCAGGTAGCTCATGGTGATCGCGACCGTAATGCCCACCGTGGCGGCAACAGAAGCGAAAATCAAGCTGTTTTTGAGGCTGTCCATCGTTTCTGAACGGGTAAAAATGGTGGACCACTGGTTAAGCGTGAAATTGCCCGCGTCCAGCACGGACTTGCCCACGTCGATCTTCAGCGATGTGGTCAGTATAGTAGTAAAGGGCAGTACGACGATCAGCCCCGCGAACAGCGACACCAGTATTGTAAGCGGCACTCGCCAAGCCCGAAGGTCCACGATATTGGGGCGGGTGGACTTGCCCGAGACTGTGATGTACTGTTTTTTGGCGATGACAACGTCCGACAGGTAAAGGATCAGGATAGCCAGCACCATCAGGAATATGGCCAGCCCCGTGGCATCGTTCAGTCCCTGTGTGCCGCGGCCGTAATACTCGATAATGCGTGTCGTGACCGTATGTACTTTGCCGGGCGCGCCGATAATGGAGGGAATGCCGTAACAGCTGGCTGCGCTTACAAAAACCAGCAAGGCCCCGGCGATCAATGAGGGCGTCATAATGGGCAGCGTTACCCTAGCAAGAGTCACAAAGGGGGAAGCGCCTGCCACACGGGAAGCTTCCTCAAGGGAGGGGTCCATTTTTTCCATCGCGCGGGAAATGGTTATGAACGCGTAGGGGTAATAGAACGTTGTCAGTACCCACACCAATCCTGCCAGCGAATACACATTGATGGGTCCGGTGGCGCCGGACAATCCAAACAGGCCGCGCAGGGCAATGTTGATGCTGCCCACATTGGGGTTAAGCAAACGCAGCCACGCCATCGCGCCCACATAGGGGGGCACCATGTAAGTCAGAACGAACATGCGCCGGAAAAACTTGCGGCCGTGCAGGTTGGTCCTGCCTACCAGCCACGCCAGCGGGAAAGCGATCAGCGTGCCCAGCACCGTCGCGGACAGACCGCCAACCACTGTGTTGACAAGCGCGCTGCGGTTCATCTCATAATTGAACAGGCGACCAAAGGTGCTAAGCGAGAAACTTCCCTGCGGCGTAAAAGCGCGGAAGAGCAGGTAACTCAGCGGCAGTATCTGGAACACCAGCATAAAATCGACGATCAGCAAGATCAGCAGCCACTTGACGTCAAAGCGCCAATCCCGCCCGGAGCGCATCAGAAAGGCCAGCAGGATGGCATCTACCAAGAGCAGCACGCCGATCAGTGTCAGTGCTTTGCCAAAGCCGTTGACCGTCTGGGTGAAAAGGTTGCCACCGCCTGAAGCGATTTCGCGCGCGGCGCGGATGCGGGGCCCGTTGCCCCGTACCGCCAGCCTAAGCCCGGTGGCGATCTCCTCGCCGTAGAGTTTTTCCCAGCCGCCGCCTGAGAGCAAGTGCAAATAGAGAAGCATTTCCTCTTTCTGCGCGCCTTGCACCTCAAGCGCTTCCGTGGCCCCAATGGGAACAGGCGCGTCCGGGTCAGCCAAGGCGGAGAGTATTTCCGTGCGGAATTGACCCCGCTCCTCATCTTCCAGATCCGTAAGCGTCCGCTGCACGGAAGACGGCAGTTTGGGCGCGTCAAATATGAACAGAGCGGAAATGAGCCGCGCCTTTGTTTCAAAAGCACTCTCTTGCGGCAACTCTTTCAAAAAAATCTCAATCAGTGTTCCCGTGTCCGCGTCCCGGGCCCGGATGAGAAGTCCCGCCAAACCATCCTGGATAGTCTCAGCCGGCTCACCGGAAATAAGGGCGCTAAGGGACGCGAGCATCATTTCGTCTTCCTTTTCCGCTCCCTCAACCGATCTTTCCAGTGTTTCCAATAGAAGCGGCGCGAGATGGCCGTTCCATGCGACGGCACTGAGCCGCTCGGCACTATCCCTGAGCAACTGCGCGCTATCGGGCTCCATAGCCTCTGCCTGAAGCAGCAACAGCGGGCTGTGGTCGAAATTGGTGATGTCCGGGTGATGGTCCTCAAGGGCCGCGTACAGTTCCCGCGTCAGCGCGAGGAGCCTGGCCCCCGAGATGTTCTCCTGCACCAGCCCATCCAGCACGGCCGGGATAGCGGTTCTCGCCGGGGAATTAAGCATGTCCTCCAAAGTGCTCGTGTCCTTTGGAATATCCTGCAGCAAGGGCATCAGTGGGGACAAGTCCGCTTCGGGGCTGACACGCATCAGTTCATCGAAAAGTGCGCGCGCCACATGGATCATGCCCGCGCCGCCGGAACTGTAACGCGACAGTCTTTTTTCTGCCACGGCTTCCCCAAAAATGGCCTGCGAATCCGCTCGCGCGGTGCGCTCGACCGATTCAAAAGCGGATTTTTCCTGGAGGCTCAATTCCGTCCGCAGGGCTTGCGCGGTCTGCTCCGGCATCTTTTGCGCAAGGCTGAGGATCAGCCACTTGTAGGCGGGCTGTCCATCCGGCGTAACGCCCGTGGATGCCGTGTCCAGCGCATCCGCCGCGCGGCTGACCCCTGTTTTCAGCAGCGTGTCGCTTGTTTCCCTAAGCAGGGCATCCATAACGCCTTTTCGCTTGGCAGGATCCGCACGGCTGTAATCCTTGAGGGTCTCTCCCTGATAGCGTACCTTGCGCCACAAGCTGCTGATGATCCTGTCCATCGTTTCATCAAGCGTCTGCCGCTCAATATCCCCAAGGGCTCCGATCATTGGCATATCAAGAGCCAAACCCTCATTAGCATAGCGGCTCGCCTTATGGATCAGGGGAAATCCCCCGGCGTCGTCAAATCCGGAGCGGTCAAGTGCCCTGATACCCCCCAAACCAAGAATGATAAGCACTACGGCCAACAAAGAAGCCAGTGCCAGGGCTGCTTTGGCGCGGCGGCCTTGTTGATCGTGTTCAGGCATCATGCGGTTGCTCATTCTTAACTCCCAAAAAAGGGCGGAGGAAACCGGGCAATCCGGATCCGCTCCGCCCGAGTCAGTGCAGATTTCTCTTTTTACTTGCTGATGGTTACGCTTTGCTGGAAGTGGTTCTGGATCTCATCGCGCATGGTGTAGCAGCGCACCCAATCCACCCCGATGTCATCTTCGATAAGCCCTTCGGTGTCCACAGAGTCAAACGGGATAGCCGTGGAACCCTTGAACACGGAATGCATGAAACCCTCGACCACAAACTGCTGTCCGCTTTCGGATAAGAGCCAGTCGGTTATGGCTTCGCAGGCTTCAATATTCATGTTGGCGCTGCGGTCTTCAGCGACGGTCATAACGGTGGAGGGGATGAGGATGACGCCGTCTTCGGGATAGATCACAGACAGCTTGCTGCCGTCATCCTTGCGCTTTTTGAGCACTGATTCTTCAAGGATCATGATGGCTTTGCATTCACCTGTTTCCAGTTTGGCAAGTGCCGTGGAGCCGGATTCGATCATGACGTTGTTCTTGCCCAGTGCCTCGAAATACTCATAGCCGTACAGGTCGCTCAGTGCGGCAACAGAAGCCATGGTGGTGCCGGAGGTAAGCGGGTTGCCCATGGAGATCAAGCCCTTGAGGCTTTCGTCGTTGGCGAATTCCTCAAAGCTCTTGGGCAGTTCTTCAGGCGTGTACAATTCGGGGTTATAAGCCAGCACCATATTGCATACGCGGACCGGATACCAGTAGCCCTCTTCGTCGTAGGGGAAACGAAGCAAATTCCCGGCGTCTTGGATGGCGTAGGGATGCAGCCAGCCGCCCTCTTTAAGCTCAAGCGAATAGGCGGGCTCGGCCACCAGCATCATGTCGCAGCCCAGTTTGCCGGTCTCGATCTCGCCGGCCAGCTTCTGCTGCAGCGCGCCCGTGCCGCCGTAGAAGAATTCAACATCCAGGTTGGGAAATTCTTCAGCCATGGCCGCGTCCATATTATCGATGACGAACTGGTACATGGAAGTGTAGATGACCACCTTGCCCTTCAGTTCCTCATTTGCCGCAAGCGCGGCAGGGACGGAAAGCAGCATGGCCAGGCAGAGAAACAGCGCGATCAGTTTCTTCATGTAGTAGTATTCCTCCTTCAGTCTATTGTGTGGGGCTTTTCCCCTTTTGGTTAAACATACTGTAGCACTAAACGGGTTGTTTTTCAAGAACAATTGCGGCTGCGGCGCACAATGATGGTTGATATTTAACAAGTTTGTCCTTTTCGGCACGGGCATCATGGTGCCAGTGCCCCCTGCTTGCGGCTGACTGTTGCGCCTACAGGCCCAAGTATCTATCTGCGCAGGTCATTGAGCGACGCCAGCAGAGCCTCCACGCCCTCAATGGCAAAATCCGGCTTGATCGTGCTTTCCGCCAATATTTTCGGGGTCGTTTCGCCGCTAAATACCAGTACACTCAAAATCCCGGCATTTTTACCGCAAGCGATGTCGGTGTAGATGCGATCACCGATCAGCACGGTTTCATCGGGCTTTACACCCTTTTTCGCCATGGCAAGCAAGGCGATCTCCGGTTTGGGCTTTCCAAGGAAAAGAGGCAGCCTTCCTGTCGCGTGCTCCAGTGCCTGGGCGAAGGATCCGCAGTCGGGGACGTAGCCAAATTCCGTCGGGCATACCCAATCGGGGTTAGTGGCAAGGTATGTGACTCCGCGATCCAGCAGAATGGAGGCGTCTTCAAGTTTCCGGTAGGTGAGTTCCGTGTCATAGCCCATCAAGAGGCAGTCGATCCCATCTGAAAGTACATCCGTAATGGGGAAACCTTGTTTACGAAGCTGCTGTTTAAAGGATTCGGTGCCCAGCGCATAGATCAGATCTCCCGTGTAGTGCATTTCCAGGTACGCGCAGGCGGCGTCCGTGGACGTAAAAAAGTCGTCTTCCACAGCGTTGATGCCCATTCCAATGAGCTTATTAACGTAGGCGTCCGCGCCCTTGCTGGAATTGTTTGTCAGGAACAGGTACTGTGCGCCCGCGTCTCTGACCGCCTTAAGGAAGGCGAGGGTATGGGGAAAAAGCCGGCCGCCAAGGTACAATGTGCCGTCCATGTCAAGCAGAAAAAGCTTTTTGCCGCATATCGCGTTAGTAAGCGCGGCAGCGTCATGATCCATAAGATGTCACCCCGTTTTTTCGTTTTTCCCAAGCAGCCGGAAAGAATGCGCCGGCAGTACCGGGTGTTTTGTTCAATTGAAACATGATAATAATAGCGCAATAACGCGGCGCTATCAAGGGGAGTAGAAGTATGGCCGACCGACGGATAGTATTCAGGCGAAATCTTCTGACTTGCGCCAATGTCACGGCCCAAGGACGTTTGGCTTGACAGCGCTAAGCGACCTTGGTAAGATAATCGCACAATCTCAAAACGCATTCGGGAATCTCTATACCATGTTGATGGATTTTTTCCGGCACGGAGGAACGATGGCACAGCGCATCCCCGCCCATAGACGCAGCAAGAAAACCTTCTACGAAATAATCGAACCATGGCTATTTTTGTTGCCTGCTTTGGCAGTATTCATCATATTCTTATATTATCCCTTTTTCAAAACGATTCATTTGAGCACCTATCTGACGGATAGGAACGGCGTCGCGAAAGTATTTTACGGCCTGAAGAATTATCAGGACGTACTGCTTGGCAAGTATTCGGGCGCGTTTTGGAACAGCATGTGGGTGACGATACGCTTCGTCTTTTTCGTTGCCTTCGGCAGTCTTTTGGTAGGTCTTACGACCAGCCTTCTGACGACCAAAAAGTTTCCGGGCCGGGCATTTGTTTCCGCCATCTATGCTATGCCCATCGCCATTGCCTCGGCGGCGGCGGCGATGAGCTTCAAGATGATATTTCACCCCTCTATAGGCCTTGTCAACCGCTTGGCCGGCACCAGCACCAACTGGCTCAACGACCCTGCCTGGGCCTTCCCAATCATCTGCGTGATCTCGATCTGGTTGGCAAGCGGTATCAACTTCATATTCATTTCCGCGGGCCTGCGAAATATTCCGGACGAACTGTACGAGAGCGCCGCAATCGACGGCGCAGGCTACTGGCGTAAGCAGAGGCATATTACGCTGCCCAGCCTCTCGCCGACTTTGTTCTTCCAGATCATCATTAATATCATCAGCGCATTTCAGTCTTTTACACAGGTACGCCTTTTGACCAGCGGCGGTCCCAATGAGACGACCAACGTGATCGTGTATTCCATATATCTGGATGCTTTCCGAAACTTCCGTTTTGGCTCCGCCGCCGCAAGATCCATTGTTCTCTTTATTATCATCATGATTGTTACGCTGTTACAGTTCAAAGCAGAAGGAAGAAGTGTGCACTACCAATGAATGGGATTCACATAACGCGCCGCCAGAAAAACCGGCTTGGTGCCCTGCTGCGGATGGGGCTTAACCTCCCTCTGGTCGCCATTATTATTCTTCCGCTCCTATATACCTTTATGATGAGCGGCACCCCCGCGGACCAGCTGTATACGCGTCTGTTCCCCAACAGGATGGATTTTGTATCCTATGCGCACGTGTTTACCAGGACCGCGATCCCGCGTCAGATACTCAATTCCTTTGTTGTCGCTGGTTCCGTGACGATCCTGCAGATGATCACCTGTTCCATGGCCGCCTTTGCTTTCAGTTTTCTCAGGTTCAGAGGGCGCAATCTCGTGTTCATGATCATTCTCGCTACCATGATGGTGCCATGGGAAGCGACCATTATCGCCAACTACCTGACTGTGTCCGGGTGGGGATGGCTGGATACCTACCACGCGATGATATTGCCCTATGCCTGTTCGGCCATGGGCATCTTCTTGCTCAGGCAAAACTTTTTGACATTTGCCAAGGAGCTGCACGAGGCGGCCAAGCTGGATGGCTGCAGCAACTGGCGCTTTCTGGTTTCGATCGTAATACCGCTGGCACGTCCCGCTTTGGGCGCACTGGGGGCGTACGTTTTCCTGCAGCAGTGGAACCAGTACCTGTGGCCCTTGCTTGTCACCAACTCCGACAAGGTGCGCACGGTGCAGATCGGAATTTCCCAGTTGTACGACATCGATTCGGAACAGATCGGCTTGATGATGGCGGGCGTCGTCGTGGTTCTGGTCCCCTCCCTGTCCATCTTCGTCGTCATGCAGAAACAATTGATCAACGGCCTGATGGCGGGTGCCGTCAAGGGCTAATCATGGGCTTATCGCCTGCGCAAGTCAGGCGAAGGAAATAAAAAGGCCACAGTGAAAGGAGACAACATGAAAAAACTGGTAGCAATCCTCTTGGTTCTCATGCTTGGGCTGTCAGCCGTCGGCAGTCTTGCCGAAAGCGAAAAAACCAACGTCGTATTCTGGTATTCGCTCGGAGGCACCAACGCCGATGTCATCAAGGCGATGACGGAAGAATTCAATGCCTCGCAAGACAAGGTCTTTGTCGATGCCCAGTATCAGGGTGAATACGATGACGCCATCAACAAACTCAAGGCGACCAGCATCGGTGAGGCGCTGCCCTTTGATATCGTGCAGAGCTACGAAATCGGCTCCCGCTTCATCATTGATTCGCAAAAAATGCTGCCCATCCAGGAATACATCGACAAGACGGGCTTTGACACCTCCGTGATCGAGCCGAACCTTCTGGCTTATTACACCATCGACGGTGTCATCAACTCCATGCCCTTCAACTGCTCCACTCCGCTTATGTACTACAACAAGACCGCTTTTGACGAAGCGGGCATCACCGAGATCCCCACCACCGTTGACGGTGTGCTGGAGATCGCGGAAAAGCTGACTACCTACGACGCGGAAGGCAAGATCGACCGCGCGGGGTTCCTCTTTTCCAACTACGGCTGGTTCTTTGAACAGTGGACAGGCAAAATGGGTCGCGAGTATGTCAACAGCGGCAACGGTCGTGAATCCTATGCCACCAAGGTCATGTTTGACGAGAACGGCGCAGCGCTTGATCTGTTCACCATGTGGAAGAAGATCGCCGAAAGCCCCTACACTTACTACATTGAGCGCGGTGGCACAGCGCAGGGGCGCGCAGCCTTTGTTGCCGGCAAAACAGCCATCTTCCTTGCTTCCACCGCTAACCTGGCGGGCGTTCTGGGCAACGTGGGCGATGCCTTTGAAGTGGGCACGGCCTACTTCCCCTATGTAAACGCGCAAGACAAGGGTGGTGTGTCCACCGGCGGCGGCACATTGTGGCTGGTCAACTCCGGCGACGAAAAGAAGATGGACGCGGCGTGGGAGTTTATTACCTACATGATCAGCCCCGAAAACCAAGCCACCTGGAACGCCAGCACGGGCTACTTTCCCATCAACATGCTGGCCCACGAGACCCAAACCTTCAAAGAGAACATTGCAAAGTATCCGCAGTTCCAGACGGCGCTGGATCAGCTGCATGATTCTTCCCCCGAGTACGTCGGATCTCTGCTGAGCGTCTTCCCCGAAGTGCGTCAGTACGTTGAAGA
>LFRM01140044.1_pt1 | contig 17148 bp, 10 predicted proteins | sample 618341 | NCBI WGS metagenome assembly LFRM01 (sample SAMN03654438, study PRJNA283298) | anaerobic digester metagenome | isolation source: pool of bioreactors CSTR01a, CSTR02a, and CSTR03a thermophilic anaerobic... | place: Denmark: Kgs. Lyngby | collected 2014-05-21 | reverse complement strand
CGCTGGAAGAATGCCTGCAAAGAATTATCGCCTAAACCGCCTGAAACCCGAAAGAATGACTTGTAACCGCCGCCGAAGAGAGTTAACATGGGACTGGGAAAAGAGCATATTGGAGTCTCCGGTGGGAATACCCCGCCGTAGCAGACCCATTCCTGATCACTTCTGATTCGCGGCGAAACCCGTGAAAAAGGAGTGATTTGTTATGTCTGAAACAACATACAGGGCAGCGAAATACATCCGTCTTTCCTACGCCGATGATAAGGAGGGCGAATCCAACAGCGTGGAGAACCAGCGCAAGATGCTGGACAGCTTCATTGCCACCCAGCCGGACATCCAAGCGGTGTCCGAGAAGGTGGACGACGGCGTTTCCGGCATCATCTTCGACCGCAAGGCGTTCAAGGAGATGATGGCTGAGATCGAGGCCGGGGAAATCAACTGCGTCATCGTCAAAGACCTCTCCCGCTTCGGCAGGGAGTACATCGAAACCGGGCGCTATCTGCGCCGCATCTTCCCAGCCTACAATGTCCGCTTTATCGCCCTTAACGACAACATCGATACGCTCAAGGACAATGCCGACGACCTGGTGGTGGGCGTCAAGTCCATCATTAACGACGCCTACAGCCGGGACATCTCGGTCAAAACCCGGTCTGCGCTGAACACCAAGCGGGATCACGGCGACTATGTGGGCGCTTGCCCCATCTACGGCTACCGCCGCTGCGAGGAGAACAAAAACCAGCTCGCCGTTGACGAATACCCCGCATCCATCGTGCGGGACATCTTCCGCATGAAGATCGACGGCATGAGCGCGCTGAAAATCGCCAAAACACTGAACAGCCGGGGCGTGCTGTCCCCGATGGAATACAAGCGCGACCGAGGCCTGCCCCATCCCAAGGGCGGCTTTGCGGATACGCCCGTTGCCAAGTGGTCGGCCACCGCCATCTTCCGCATCCTGAATGATGAGACCTATACGGGCATGCTGATTCAGGGGCGCCGCGGCACGCTCAACTACAAAATCAAGGACGTGGTGGACAGGCCCGAATCGGAATGGAAACGCACCGAGAACGCCCACGAGCTCATCATAAGCCCGCAGGACTTCGACCTTGCCCGGCGCATCATGAAGCTTGACACCCGCACCGCTCCGGGCGGCGAAAAGGTTTACCTGTTCTCTGGCCTGCTCATCTGCGGATGCTGTGGCGGCAGGATGACCCGCAAGACCAACCGCTACAAGAGGCAAGAATATTTCTACTATTATTGCCCCACGGGTAAAAAGAACGGTTGCGACGGCGTGGGCATGATACGGGAGCAAGATCTCATCCAGTGCGTGTTGGAGAGCGTCAAGGGCCATATCGCCGGAATTGCGTCTTTGGATTCCGTGCTGGCTGTCAGCGATGGTCGCAAGGCGGCGATTGTCCTTGCCCGCCAACTCGGCCAGCAGATTGAGGACAACGAGCGCCAGCTTGCGAAGACCATCGGTTTCAAAACCTCGCTGTATGAAAATATGGTCAGCGGCCTGCTGACAAAGGACGACTTCAAAACCTTGAAAACAAAATACGCCGCCGATGAGCTTCGCCTGCGGGACGCCATCGCCGCGCTGGAAGAGGAGCGGAGCAACGCCTTGGACGGCAGAGCCGAGCGGCTGCGCTGGATGGAGCATTTCCGTAAGTTCGAGGGGCTGGAGGAGCTAGACCGCCGTACAATGGTTAACCTGATGCGGAGTATCCGAGTTCTATCCAAGACCGAATTGAGCGTGACCTTCCATTATCAAGTGGAATACGCAGAGGCCCTCACACTTCTTCAGAAGGAAGTGGCGTAATGGCACGGAAAAGCAGAAAGGGAACCGCAATGGTTTCGGAAGTACAGAAGCCTGTTCTTGTTTATTATGCGGCCGCATATATCCGGCTTTCCAGCGACGCCAAGCGCAAGCCGGGGGATTCCCTCGAAACCCAACAGGACATCATTGAAAACTTCATCGCGGCGGCGCCCGATATTCAGCTCACCGAGGTCTATATTGACAATCAGGCCACCGGCACCAACTTCGAGCGCCCCGCCTTTCAGCGGATGCTTGCGGATGTGGAGAGCGGCAGGATCAACTGCATTATCGTCAAAGACCTTTCAAGATTCGGCCGCAACGCCATTGACTGCGGTTATTATATTGAAAAGCAGTTTCCCGCCCTGGGCGTGCGGTTTATCGCCGTGACCGATACCTTTGATTCCCTTGAGGGAGACGGCGGCATACTGCTCCCGCTTAAGAATATTATATCGGAATTCTATGCGCTGGACATCAGCCGCAAGTGCAGGAGCGTGCAGCGGCAGAACATTCAGGATGGACGCTTCGTGGGACGCATGGCGCCCTATGGATATGCGAAAACCCCGGAGGATTGCCGCCGTCTGGTGGTGGACGGCGAGGCCGCCGCCATCGTGCGCCGGATGTTTGAGCTGGCCGCAAGCGGGTGGAGCGCCGGCGAAATTACACGCGACCTCAACGAGCGGAAGGTTCTCCCGCCCAGCCATTACAAATGGGAAAAGGGGCTGTTCCAAAGCGAGAAGCTGCTGGGCAAACCCTTTTGGCAAAAGCGCACGGTCACGGATATTCTCAGCGACCGGGTCTATGTGGGCGACATGGTGCAGGGCAAAACCCGTACGGTGAATGGTAAGGAGCTTTCCGTGCCGCGTGAGGAATGGGTCTGTGTGCCGAATACCCATAAGGCCGTTGTTTCTCACGAACTGTTTGACCGGGCGCAGGAGCGGCTTCGTTGCCGCTCCCAACGGGACAAGGTGACACGCCGTGATGCGTTGGCCTACTCACCGCATCTGTTCAAGGGCAAAGTATTCTGCGCCCACTGCGGTCACCCCATGCACCGTCACCGGCAGAATAAGGACGGAATCTACTGGTACCGCTGTGAATCTCAATGGAAAATTCGCAAGGACGCCTGCTATCAGGTTTCCGTCAAAGAAGAGGAGTTAAAAACGGAAATCGTCGCCCTGCTCCGCAAGCACGCCGAGGCCATCCTCGGCGGGTATATCCATCGGGAGCGGATGACACCGGTGAAAGATGCCGCCGCCGAGACCGAGCTGGCGGAGATCAACCGGGAGCTTGCATCCAGCGGGTATTTCCTCAAAAGCCTGTATGAGAATCTGGTTGCCGGGGTGATTACCTCCGAGGAGTTCTCCGCTTTGAAAGCGGATTATGAGGGGAAAATCGAAGCCCTGTCGAGGCGAGCCGACCAGCTCCGTGCCAAGCGGCGGGAGCGGCGAAACGAGCGGGAATCCTATCAGGATTTTGCGGATGCGGCTTCGGAGGCACTGGCGGAGCATGAATTGACCACCGACACCGCCCAGCGGCTGGTGGAGCGGATTCTCGTTCACCGTGACAAGAGCTTTGAGATCGTCTTTCGGTTCAAAGACGAATTTCGGGAGGTGAAGTGCGTTGGCTGACCTGATTATCGCAAAATATATCCGGCTTTCGTTGGACGACAGCCATACCGACAGCATGAGCCTGGGGCATCAGCGCCTTTTGCTGGATCAATACATCGCCGATTCCGATTTGGACGGCCCGATGCGGGAGTTTGTGGACAACGGCTTCTCCGGCCTGAACTTCGAGCGCCCCGCCGTGCAGGAGCTTTTGGAGCTGGTAAAGGACGGGCGGGTCGGCTGCATCCTTGTCAAAGATTTCAGCCGTTTCGGCCGCAACGCCATCGAGACCGGTTATTTCATCGAGCGAGTGTTCCCGCTGTACCGGGTGCGCTTTATCTCTGTTTCGGATCATTTCGACTCCACACAGCATGACGGTGAAGCCGGCGGTATGGAGGTGGCGTTTAAGTTCTTAATGAGCGAATACTACAGCCGTGACCTGTCAAGGAAAATCAGCAGCGCCAAGCAGGAAAAGGCCCGCCGGGGCGAGGCGGCGAGAAAAAACTGTGCTTTTGGGTACAAGCTGGGCGATAACCGGAAAATGGTCATTGACCCCGAAGCCGCCGAAACAGTGCGCATCATCTTTGAGATGTACGCTGCCAGCAAGAGCATTTCCAAGATTGAGAAACGGCTTTACGAGGAGAATCGCCCCGCACCCGCCGCGTGGAAGAAGTATCGATGCAGGACCGCCGAAACCGAGGAGTTTCGCTGTGTGTGGCAGAAGGCCACTATCCTGAGTATTCTGCAGGACGAACAGTATCTTGGCACCTACACGGCGCTGAGAACCAAAACAAAGGAGATCGGCAATCCCAACCGGGCGCCAAAATCCAAGGAGGATTGGGTCAGAATACCAGACCATCATCCGGAAATTATTCCGAGGGAATTGTTTGATGCGGTGCAGGAGCATCTTCGCAAAAGGGGCGAACCCCTGCGCAGGCGGGAGGTGAGAACATCCCAGCGGTATCCTGCATCGGACTCGCCCCTGAAGGGTAAGGTTGTCTGCGGCGTCTGTGGGCATTCCCTGCGCCTGAGCAATACGAAAAACGCCGCGTTCCATTGCTGGTTTACTCGCTCTGCGCCGGACATCGCCTGCCACAAGCTGCGCATCCCAAGTGGGGAACTGGAGGATGCGGTGCGTGAGGCTGTGGTACTGCAATCGAAAATCGTTCTGAACCTTGATCAGGACGATATGCGAAGCTATCGCTCCAAGCGGCAGTTGAATTCTGAACAAAGGCTGCGGGAAATTCAGAACGAAAAACAGAGGCTTTATGAGAACCTGGTGCTGGGCGATATCCAGCCCGAGGAGTACAAGGAGCAAAAGAAGGTACTGGATGCCGCCCTTGCCCGGCAGCGGGATGTCCACGGGGTCATCTGTGAACAGGAAGCAAAAAGTGCCCCCAGCGCGGCCGCAATCAAAGCGGCGCGGGAGGCATTGGGCGCAGATGAGCTTGGGCAGGAGCTTGCCGATCTCCTGATCGACAGGGTGCTGGTTTATCCTGATAACCGTATCGAGATTCAGTGGAAGGTTTCTGGCTTCGGCTGCATGAATGCGGCTGGCGCGGATGGTTTTTGTGTCGCTATTTGAGCGCACGGGCAAACGCACATAAAATATGTCAAGCCTGAGACAAATTTCTTTTTGTCTCAGGCTTGACATTTGGGTGGTGCCGAAGGTGGGACTTGAACCCACACGGTGTTGCCACCAACGGATTTTGAATCCGTCACGTCTGCCATTCCATCACTCCGGCTGGTCAGCGGTAATTATCATACCACAATATGAGTGTTTATGCAATATCAAAAGTTGCATTTCAAAGGATTATTTTTATATGCATTATTCATGATCGCGGCATATCTTGCGCAGAAAAAGAGATACCTCCTATAGGAGAATACCGTTTTTCACTGCAATGCAAGGCCTTTGCAGCATGAAGCAATCATCCACAGAAACAAGCGGCTTTACAATGCCGCTTGTCATTCTCTCTATAGATTATCACGGAAAATAATCCGCGAGGCAACGTACGATGCTTCATAGGACGCGGCAGGATAATCCGCGCGGAAAACAATCTTTCTTGCGAGGCGCTTGCCCAAAGACGATGTTTCGACATCCACCGTAGTGATCCGCTCCGCTACATTAGGATACTCCATGTTGTTATCAAATCCGGTCAACAAGAAATTCTTCGGCACTTCGCACTTGCTTTCCGTTAGATAGCGTTGCGCATAGTGCGCAATAAAATCGCTCGCACAGACAAAGGCGTCAGGCATGGTGTCCAGCTCTTCCAGAAAATCACTGATGTCCTCATAATGCGATCGAAGATCAATCGGCTTAATCGAGCTGCTGTGGGGGTCGGGCACAATGCCCATCTCCTCATGCGCATCAAGGAAACCCAAATAGCGGTCATGATTTGTTTGTGCGTAGTTTACATCGCCGATAAAGCCAAGGTTCTTTCTGCCGCTCGCAAGAAGGCGTTTTGTGATTTCTCTGATATGCATCCGTCCCTCCAGCAACACCAAGTCTCCGCTCAGCTTGGAAAATGGAACGGTCGGCACGGTATCCAAAAAGACTTTAGGCAAGGGACTGGCTGCGAGCATTTCAAGAAGTTTCTCATCATAGATATTGAGTACCACAAATCCCTCTGTAGCCTCAGGGCTCAGAGCGGATGGGAGGGTGTAACCCGCCTTATAGTAGCTGGGCATATAGGTGTACATCAGGTTGATATTGCTTCTGGCAAGTTCTTTTGCCATATGATGGATGATCTGCATCCAAAACGATGAGGATTCAGGACGTGAGACAACCACAGAAACCGTTCTTTCCTTCATATGAGGAAGTTCGGGTTTAGCTTGGGTCAAATAGCCCATATCCGTCGCCTTATTCAAAATCTGCTTGCGAAGCGCATCGGATACACCCGGTCGACCATTGATTGCCTTCCAAATGGATATACGCGACACACCAACTGCATCCGCAACATCTTGCATAGTCACTTTTTTCATGAGTATCTTGCCTCATTCCAGTCTTTAATTATCTTTATGATACACCAGCCTATTTTGTTTGTCAACAAAATTAGTTAACATTGTTAACAGTCACGTGTTTTATAGTAAGCATCGAATTAGATAGTATTTCCAAGTATTATTATATGTTTGGCACAATTTTTTATCAACAATATGCATTTATTCTAAAAAACCCCTTGATATTTTTCGAAATGTATGTTAACTTATAATCATCAAACAAAGAACGTTAGTTAACATATGTTAATAAGATTGGAGGGCGCATCATGGCGCAGCAGCTTCAACAAACGAATTCAGCTTTGCACACTGCACCGCAAGTAAAGAAGAAAGCCCGAACAAAGTGGACAAGAGATGACTTTGAACTAGGGCTTCTGGGCTTTCCGACATTCATCTGGTATGCGATTTTTTGCTACCTGCCGATGTTTGGACTTGTGATCGCTTTTAAGAATTACCGCGTATTCCCCAAACAAAGCTTCCTTTACAATCTTTTTCACAGCGAATGGGTCGGCTTTGACAATTTCTCTTTCTTCATCAATAACAAGTCTTTTTCCATGCTCATGAGAAACACCATCCTTTATAATCTGGTGTTCATCGTGCTGAGCATCGTCCTCCCCATCGCCCTTGCACTCATGATTAACGAAATTTATTCCAAGCGCAAGTCCAAAGTGTACCAAACGGCGATGTTCTTCCCCCACTTCATGTCTTGGGTTGTTGTCAGTTATTTCGTATTTGGTTTCCTAAATCCCGATAGAGGTCTTCTAAATACCATCGTCAAGTTCTTTGGCGGAAGTAAGGTTATGTGGTACTCCAAAGCGCAATACTGGCCGTTTATTTTAGTCTTTATGCAGGTCTGGAAGAGCCTTGGTTATAACATGGTGGTTTACCTCGCCAGCATCACAGGCATGGATCAATCGCTGTACGAGGCAGCCATGCTAGATGGTGCAAGTAAATGGCAGCAGGCCAAATATATTACCCTTCCCCTGCTCAAGACCATCGTCATTGTTCTATTTCTGCTCAACGTGGGGCGCATCTTCTATTCCGACTTCGGTCTTTTCTACCAAGTCACGCAAGGGGTTCCAAATTCTCTGCACAAGGTAGCTTCTACCTTTGACACCTACATTTATATGGCACTTCAAAGCAACTCCCCCATCGGCAAAACAGCCGCCGCATCCATGTTCCAATCCGTTGCATGCTGCATCACGGTTCTGCTGGCAAACTTCATTGTGTCCAAAGTCGATCCCGAAAGTGCCATTATTTAATCCGCATGTGATGCTTATTATCCACAGCAGCGGAGGCAGGAAAGGACGGTGCATATGAGCATATCTGCAGCACCCCATAAAAAGAAACACATTCCCGATTCGATGAATTTAAACCGAATCAAACGCTCGACCAATATTTCATTTAACATCATTTTCATTATTCTAGCACTTGTGTGCATACTGCCAGTGGTTTTCGTGTTTATGATCTCCATTTCATCAGAAGCTTCCATTCGCCAAGTAGGGTACAGCTTCTGGCCTGCGGAGTTTTCAGGCGCAGCGTATCAATTCCTGTGGCGAGAACGCGGTATGATTTTTGATGCGCTCTTCATCTCGGTCACCGTAACAGTCCTTGGTACAATTTTGGGACTCATCCTAACAACCACCATGGGCTACGCACTGTCAAGACCACATTTTAAGATGAAAGGCTTCTACACATGGGTCGTTTTCATCCCCATGATTTTCAACGGTGGTATGGTCGCAAGCTACGTGGTCATCGCGAACATATTAGGGCTTCGCGACAATATCCTCTCTTTGATATTACCGCTTGCCGTTTCGTCCTTTAACATCATTATTTGTAAGACTTTCTTCCGCACAACCGTCCCCGATAGCGTGATTGAGTCAGCTAAAATCGACGGTGCAACGCAACTTCGAATATTTAGCAGCATCGTCATTCCCATCTCAAAACCAGTGCTTGCAACCATCGGTTTGTTCCTCACCTTTGGCTACTGGAACGACTGGTTTCAATCCTCTCTCTATATTTCAAACGCAAAACTCGTATCGCTGCAAGCTTTGCTTAACAACATGATGAAGACCCTTACCTATATAGCCAACAACCCTGCTGCGGGCTTGTCCCTCCAGCAGTACCGCACGCAGATGCCCACGGAATCCGTGCGAATGGCTATCGCTATTGTGATCGTAATCCCCATCGCGTGCGCGTACCCATTCTTCCAGAAATACTTCATTTCTGGACTGACGGTCGGTGCGGTGAAGGGCTAACGAAAATATATTCGAAAAAGGAGATTTGGTTATGAAAAAGGTACTAGCAATGTTATTGACACTATGCTTGGTCATCGGTCTTGGAGGCACGTTCACCCTCGCTGAGGAAGCTCCTGTAACCATTCGCTGGGCAACAGTCGGCAGCGGCATGCCCGCAAACTACGACGCTTGGAAAGCCAAGATGGACGAATACTTGGGCGAGAAAATCGGCGTCAATATCGAGATGGAAGTTGTATCATGGGGCGACTGGGAAAACCGCCGCAACGTGATCATCAACACCAACGAGCCCTTCGATATCATCTTCGGCAACTCCGACGTATATACCGCTGATGCGCTGCTAGGTTCCTATCTGGACATCGGCGATATGCTGGCAACCGCTGCACCCGAGCTTCAGGCTATGATTCCTGCGAGCTACTGGGATGCATGCCGCATCAACGGCAAGATCTATGCTGTTCCTACCTATAAAGACAGCTCTCAGACCGAGTATATCGTATGGGATAAGGATTTGCTTGATCGCCTAGAAATCGATGCAAGCGAAGCCACCACATTCGAAGCAATGACCCCCATCCTAACCAAAATCGTTGAAGATACCAATTCCGCTGCTTTCTTGCTCAGCCAGAGCGGCGCAACCTACCTAAACTATCAATACGACTCTATGAGCTGCGGTCTATCAGCAGTTGGCGTTCGTTTCAACGACACCGAAGGCAAGGTTGTTCCTGTATTCGAGCAAGAAGACATCATGGCTTATCTGACCCAGTTCCACGAGTGGTACAATGCTGGCATCATCAACTCCGATGCAGCCACACTGCCCGAGGATAACAAGTACAAGCCTTGCTCCATGGCACAGGGCTGGCCTAGCGCAGCACTCACCACATGGGGTCCCAACATGGGCGTTAACGCAGTTGCTTACCAGTGGGAGAACACCATCGTTTCCAATGACACCGTTCGCGGCTCCCTCAACAGCGTATCCGTTAACTCCGAGCATCCCGAGAAGGCACTTGCTCTTCTTGAGCTGATCAACACCGATGCCTATGTCCGCGACTCCTTCTACTACGGCCTTGAAGGCGCTGACTGGGATTATACCGATGCTGGCACCATCCACCGCAACACCTATGACTGGACAATGGCTGGCTATACCCAAGGTACATTCTTTGAAGTTACCCCCACCGACGACGTTGATTTCAACCAATGGGACGAAGTCAAGGCACTAAACGAACAGGCACAGCCTTCTGTACTGCTCGGCTTCACCTTTGACACCGCTGCTGTTGCAGACCAAATCGCAAACTGCACCGAGATCTTCAACCGCTATAAGGGCGAACTTCTCACAGGCACAGTTGATCCTGCGGACGCAGTTCCCGCAATGATGGCTGAAATGAGAGACGGCGGCTTTGACGAAATCGTCACCGCAGCACAGGCTCAGGTTGATGTTTTCATGGCAGCAAAATAAAAACGACTAACCCATAGAATCATCGCCCGCGTGGCGTCGATACTCGCAGTTGATCGCCATTTTTAAGATCATTGCAGGCATTCGATACTGCGCGGGCGAATCTCATGTCTAGCGTTACAAAAAACGGAGGATACGGTTATGGCAAAAATCATTGGACAGTCTCTGCCCAATATCCCATGGCAAGATAAACAACCAAACGAAACCGCACCCGTATGGCGTTATACCTGCAACCCCATCATTGGACGCAATGGCAATAAGCGTTCAAACAGCGTCTTTAATAGCGCAGTTGTTCCGTTTGAGGATGGCTTTATCGGCGTGTTTCGCTGCGATAGCCGCTCCATCACGATGGATATCTTCCTTGGCCGCAGCAAAGATGCGATCAATTGGACAATCGAGGATGACCCCATCGAGTTTGAAGGTGCAGACGGCGAAATCCTGCACAAGGAATTCCGTTATGACCCGCGCGTCTGTTTTCTGGAAGACCGTTACTACATCACGTGGTGCAATGGCTATCATGGCCCGACTATCGGCGTAGCATATACCTTTGATTTCAAGACCTTCACGCAGCTGGAAAACGCATTTCTTCCCTTCAATCGCAATGGCGTTCTGTTTCCCCGCAAAATCAATGATATGTTCATGATGATGAGCCGCCCCAGCGACAACGGTCACACGCCCTTTGGCGATATCTTTGTCAGCCAAAGCCCTGATATGGAGTTCTGGGGACGTCACCGCTATATGATGGGCACGATCGCAGGAAATTCCTCTGGCTGGCAGACCACCAAAATTGGCCCCGGGCCTATTCCCATCGAAACGGATGAAGGCTGGCTGATGATCTACCACGGCGTGATCACCACCTGCAATGGCTATGTGTACCGCATGGGCTGCGCACTGCTTGATATCAACGAGCCGTGGAAGGTACTATACCGCTCCAATGACTATATCCTCTCGCCCATCGAACTGTACGAATGCATCGGCGATGTCCCCAATGTGGTCTTTCCCTGCGCCGCACTGGCAGATGCCGATACAGGCCGCATCACGATCTATTACGGCTGCGCAGACACAGTAACAGGCATCGCATTCACGACTGTAGACGATCTGCTAGCCCATATCAAAAATCCTAAATAACGGGGTTTGGGGCAAAGCCACAAGCAGGGTCCTAGGGGCGGCAGCCCCTATCGTTCCCCCACCAAACACCCCGACTCAACTAACAAACAAAATACCCCCTAAAAATGGGGTTTGGGGCAAAGCCACAAGCAGGGTCCTAGAGGCGGCAGCCCCTATCGTTCCCCCTCGTACCTCGTACCCCGCACCCCTCGTACCCCACCACAAACAAGCATACGAAAGGGTTGAACGGCTGTGGAGTTTCTGGACAAACGCATTCTAGGTATCTGTAATGAGCTTAAAAAACTATCAGTTCGTCAAAAGGCACCAATTGATCAATGGCAATACAAAGAGGGGAACTATATCCATCCAAGTGATGCGCAAAATGATCCCACACCTTTCACTGCCTTTGATTGCCAAACGATGCACTGGTATGGACCGGATAAGCACTATTGGTTTAAGGCAGAGTGTGAAATCCCCGCCAATTTTGACGGCAAACCCCTGTGGATGAATCTGCGCACTCAAATCGATGAGTGGGATGACGGGAAAAACCCGCAATTCCTGCTGTTTCTTGACGGCACACCGATTCAAGGGGTGGACATGAATCATAGAGATGTTTTGCTGACGCGAAGTGCAGCGGCAGGCGAAACACATCTGATTGAGCTGCAATCGTATACGGGCACGCTGCATTCGGAGTTCAATCTGCTGGTTGATTTGCAGGAAATCGATCCTGAAATCGAGGGTCTGTATTACGACCTGAATGTGCCGCTGTCCGCGTTCCCGCGTATGGATGCCGAAAGCCGCTCGCGCATGGATTTGGAGCGTGTGCTCAATGACGCAATCAATCTGCTCGATTTACGAACCCCCTATAGCGCAGCGTTTGATGCTTCAATTCTAGCCGCACGCGCCTACTTGGCAAAGCATTTGTATGAGGATTTGGCAGGGCATGACGAGATCATCGCGAGCTGCATCGGGCATACGCACATTGACGTAGCTTGGTGGTGGACGGTTGAGCAAACGCGAGAGAAGGTCGGGCGTAGCTTTGCGACGGTGCTCAAACTCATGGATGAATACCCGAATTATAAGTTCATGTCATCCCAGCCCCAGCTTTACGTATTCCTCAAGGAACGCTATCCAGAGCTTTATGCGCAGGTGAAGGAACGCATAAAGGAGGGTCGCTGGGAACCGGAAGGCGGCATGTGGGTGGAGGCGGACTGCAACCTTGCATCAGGCGAGAGCCTTGTGAGGCAGTTTATCCACGGGAAACGTTTTTTCAAAGATGAATTCGGTGTAGATAATCGCATTCTTTGGCTGCCCGACGTATTCGGCTATTCGGGCGCACTGCCGCAAATCATGCGCAAGAGCGGCATTGACTATTTCATGACGACAAAGCTCGCGTGGAATCAATTCAATAAAGTTCCCCATGATACTTTCAACTGGCGCGGCATCGATGGTTCCGAGGTCTTCACGCACCTGATCACAACTGTTAGCATTGGTCAGGATGAAAAGAAGAATTTCTTCACCACCTATAACGGCATGCTGCACCCCGATGCACTGATGGGCGGATGGAGCCGCTATCAGGATAAGGCGATTAACAATGATATTTTAGTCGCCTACGGTTATGGTGATGGCGGCGGCGGTCCAACACGCGAAATGCTCGAAACCTCTACGCGTATGGAAAAGGGCATCGCGGGGCTTCCAAAAGTCAGGCAAGCATTCTCCCGCACCTACTTTGACGAGCTCTTTGAGCGTGCAGGTGATAATAAGCGCCTGTTCACATGGGAAGGCGAGCTGTATTTCGAGTACCACCGCGGCACTTACACCTCCATGGCACGCAACAAGCGCTCCAACCGCAAGGGTGAGCTTCACCTTATGGATTTGGAGCTGCTGTCTGTGCTGAGCGTCTCCGCCCTCCCCTATCCCACGCAGGATTTGGATGCCATGTGGAAGGTGTTGCTCATCAATCAGTTCCATGACATCCTTCCCGGATCATCGATCAAAGAGGTGTACGAGGTCACCAAGCGCGAGTATGCGGAGCTTGAGGAAAAGATCGCAGCCATGCAGCAGGAACGCTTCGAAGCGCTCTGCCCTGCAAGCGAGAACATCACGGTCTTTAATACCAAGGGCTTTGACTCAAGTGAAGTTGTTACGATCGCTGACAGCGATTTCACCGCACTGAAAGGCGCAGACGGCTCGCTTTACCCTGCAGAGAAAACCGCCGATGGTATGGTATGCAGCCTCAAGAATCTCCCTTCCAAGGGCTATACGACCTATACGCCTGTGCATGATAGCATCAGCGTCACCTCGCCTTTCATCCGCACTGGCAGCCATAAGCTAGAGACCCCCTACTATACCCTCGAATTGGATGAAAACGCTCTATTCTCTCGCCTGTTCGATAAGGAAAACGACCGTGAAGTCCTCCAGCAAGGCAAGAAGGGCAACCTCATGCGCGTGTACGAGGATAAACCCATCTACTATGATAATTGGGATATCGACATCTTCTACACGGAGAAGTACTGGGATGTGCTAGAGCTGGAAAGCATGGAATGGATCGACGAAGGCGCAGTGCGCACAACGCTTACGATCGAGCGCAAAGTCAGCAATTCACTCATCCGCCAGAAGATTCACTTCTATGCAGATAGCCGCCGTATCGACTTTGAAACCTACGTCGATTGGAAGGAACACCAGCATTTGCTCAAGGTTCATTTCCCTGTCGATGTGCATACGGATGAAGCCACCTTTGACATCCAGTTTGGCAACCTCACCCGCAAGGTACATCAAAACACGAGCTGGGATGTGGCGCGCTTTGAAAGCTGCGGACATAAGTGGATGGACCTATCAGAGGGTCATTACGGCGTGAGCATGCTCAACGACTGCAAGTACGGGCATTCTGTCAAGGACTCCAACATGGCACTAACGCTGATCAAATCAGGCATCGAGCCAAACCTGACCACCGACCAAGAAGAGCATTTCTTCACCTATGCGCTCTATCCGCACGCTGAGGGCTGGAGACAAGCCGGCACGGTGCTGGAAGCCTACAAGCTCAACCAACCTGCCATCGCGGCAATGGGCGGCAATGCATCAGAGCGGTTCTCTCTTGCAAAGACCGCACATGCAAACGCCATGCTCGAAACCATCAAGCTGGCGGAGGACGGAGACGGATATATCGCGCGCATATATGAAACGGATAACGCACGCACCCAAAGCCATCTGACATGGAACATGCCCATTGCATCGGTCGAGGAATGCAACCTTGTCGAGGAGAAAATGGCGGACGTTTCGTTTGCGGATAACAGCATTCCCTTTACCATTAAGCCCTACGAAATCAAAACATTTAGAATTCGCTGCAAGGAGTGAACCCTATGAATTTCTTGCCCATGCCGCGCGAGGTTCATTATGGTGACGGAACTTTTCACATTGGCTATCAAACCCCCATTGTCCTCATAGGCACTGCCCCTTCCGCGCTCCTTTATGCAAATATGCTAAAGGACACCGTCAACAAGCAAACAGGGCTAGGTCTCTCCATTCTTCGCGGCGTTAACGCAGCGGGAGCTATTGTGCTGGAAGCTGCGCCAACCCTTGCCGCAGACGTTTATGAGATATCCATCACGCCTGAAAATGCGATCATCCGCGGCGGCAGCGACGAAGCGATTTGCCACGGCGTACAGACGCTGAGGCAGTGGATTCTCCGCCACGGTGCGAATCTGCCCGCGCTGCAAATCAGCGACAAACCAGACTTCGCAAATCGCGGCTACTACCTAGATGTATCGCGCGGGCGCGTGCCAACGCTAGACACACTCAAAGAGTATGCAGATTTGCTCTGCCGCTACAAGATCAATCAATGGCAGCTATACGTGGAGCATACCTATCTGTTCCAAGGTTTTTCGGAGGTCTGGCGTGATGAAACGCCGCTAACCGCCGAGGAGATCATGGAGCTGGATGCATACTGCAACGCCCGCCACATCGAGCTTGTGCCATCACTCTCTACATTCGGGCATATGTACAAGATTCTGAGCAGTAAAACCTTCTCTGAGTTTTGCGAAATCGAGGATTCAGAGAAACTTCCTTTCACCTATACCTACGCAGGTGACCATCATACCCTCAATGTTTCAAATGACCGCGCACTGGACTTCATCAAGGGCATGATGACAGAGTACATGCAGCTTTTCACCTCACGCAAATTCAATATCTGCGCGGATGAAACCTACGACCTTGGCAAATATCGCAGCAAACCGCTTGCGGACGAAACCAGCGTACAAGCACTTTACATGAGGCATGTGAACGAGCTTTGCTGTTTCCTTGTTGAGCGAGGATATACGCCCATGTTCTGGGGTGACATCGTGTGGCGCTATCACGACGCATACAGCATGCTTCCCAAGGAAACCATCTGCCTCAACTGGGGCTATTTACCCGACCAGCGCGAGCATGAAATACAGGTGCTGGCAGAGGTCGGCGCAACCCAGTACGCATGCCCCGGCGTATGCACATGGAACCGCTGGATTCCGCTCATCAGAAATTCGTTTGATAACAACCGCGTCATGTGCAAGCATGCCAAGAAACACGGTGCCATCGGGCTGCTCAACACCGACTGGGGCGACTACGGGCATGTCTGCCATCCATGGTTCTCCATCCCCGGGATTCTCTATGGTGCAGCATTCGCTTGGAACGCCGATTCCCTTGAATTTGACGAAGTGAATCGCGCCATCTCCTACTTGGAATATGGCGATGCGTCCGAAAGCTTCATGCAGGGCTTTACAGCGCTTTCAAACAACGAAGTCTTTGATTGGTTCCACGCGATCCGCTACATCGAGCAAACAGATGCAGCTATGAAAGCGAAGCTCTTCTCCGAGGTGGATGTATCGCTTATCCCGACTGCTAATGCCCATATCGCAGATGCGCTTTCGAAAATCGAAGCGTCCATCACGCACATGCCAACCGCGCAGCGGGATATCATGCAGGCATTGTCAATCGTCGCCGATGGCGTGCGCATCTGGAACGAGATCGGGGCGTATATCGCCATGGATTTTGCTGATGTAAAGGCAGGCAGCGCACTTGCCGAAAAGCTTGAAACATGGTATTTTTCGTACCTAGGGCTATGGCGCAGCGTATCGCGCGAGGGCTGTCAGTACAAAACCCAAGCCATCGTATCAAAATACGCTGACTTGCTGCGCAGCAGAGTATACCTGACCACACCTGTGATGTAATCATTCCCAAAGCATAGTCACGTCACAAAAAATATGCTATACTTGCATTGAGCGCTACCATGCATCAAAAATCAAATACTGAATCGTTAGCGCACCTCTCATCATTTACAGAGGTGCGCTACTATTTTTAGGGGATAGCATATGAAAAGCAAACAGCACAAGAAAGTTGAATATCGGTATTACGAAGTGCCTCAGGACGTCCCTGTTTTGGCGCTCCTTGGCGAAGGATGGGTTCGTCAATATGGCGAGGAAGGTCCAAACGCCCTGCATTTCCACAATCAGATGGAGATCGGCTATTGCTACGAAGGGCATGGTGACCTCATCATCGACGACATTAGCATTCCTTATAAGGAAAACACATTCTCCATCTTCCCGCGCAATGTCTGCCATACGACTGTGAGTAACGACCTGATGTATTGCCGAAACGAATATCTATTCATCGATGTGGAGGGCTTTGTGAGCAACATGGCGGAGGAAGACCGCCGTTTTGGCGAGAAGCTCATCGCGCATGTCAACCGAAAGTCAATCGCGCTCTCCTATGATGAAAACCCAGCGCTCGGTGATGCGATCCTTGCCCTGATCAGAGAAATGCGAACCAAAAAGCGTTTTTATCAGACCAGCGTGAAGGGGCTTTTGCTCACCCTTCTGGTTGAAATTGCGCGAGAGGATATGCGGGATGACAGCACACCCGAGCCCGCCTCCGTCATTGGGTACAAGCAGCGTTTGCTCATAC
>LFRM01219046.1_pt2 | contig 17157 bp, 18 predicted proteins | sample 618341 | NCBI WGS metagenome assembly LFRM01 (sample SAMN03654438, study PRJNA283298) | anaerobic digester metagenome | isolation source: pool of bioreactors CSTR01a, CSTR02a, and CSTR03a thermophilic anaerobic... | place: Denmark: Kgs. Lyngby | collected 2014-05-21 | reverse complement strand
AGCAAGTGTTGGTATGTTTCTTTTTCCAGTGGAAAATAAGCTTATCGAACTTCCAGCCTGCTACAAGCACACCGTCATCATCGCGTAGCATTAAACCGCCGTCTGGCTCAAGGATTTCACCACTATCTGGGTCATAACCTTCAAAGCGCATAGTTAATGCTGTCTTCTTATTCTTCTGGCCAACATTGTGGCGACTGGCAAAATCCATTCGCTCTGGCTCAATTCTTGTGCCATAGGCTCGTAAAAAAACCTCAAGATCATCTAGGTAAGTGCCAACGTTTGGCTCCGGCGTCATTAATGTCACTGCACCAGCTGAGTGACTCTTTAGCTCCCAATCCATAAAGTCAGGATCTGATGAACCATTTGGTGTAATCCCAAACTGAGCTTCCAGCGTATAACCCGCACCATTTTGCGCTTTATAAGTGATTAACTCACCGTCAGAATTAAGACGACACGATTCAATAGGACCTTGAAGGAAGATTTCTTTTAGCTTTCTCAGCAGTTTTTCTTCACTGGATTCTTGCGTTGCTGAATACTCATAAAAAACAGGGGCAACTAGTCGCGCATTACCACTTTCAACAATCGCTTTAAGCTCATCATGTAATGCACCATCCCAGGCACTGCAGTGCGCCCAAACCTTCTGCTCATCTACACCAAGAACCAAATAACGCTTGGTATTAAGACGCGCAACTCGCTCTTGCGCTGTTGGCGGTTGCATCAGGTGGCTGGGCGCAATGCCCTTTTTTCGACTGCAGCCACTAAGAAATCCAGACAATCGTGTTTCGGGATATTTAGGGTAAAGAATGATCTGAGCATTAGGAGCTAAATCTGTCTCACCTTTAAGATCAATCCAGTACAAATCAAGCGGAGCTTTAAATATAGCGCCCTTGCTGCTCATCCCCGCTGAATAAACGTCACCAGATGGAATAGCACGAATCACTTCAAAGTCTGCACCCAAATAAATTTGCTGTTTCGAGTTGTCATTATTAGCCAAAGGCTTAATAAAAATCCGCTTAGCACCATGGTGTTTCAGTTGTTCGACAAGTATTTGAAATTCGCTCAAGTGACCTCCTTATGCCATACCTATTTTTTACTCTTCCAACATACCAATCATCACTATTTTATAAAAATACTACAGCCAGACACCGTATGTCAGATAACAACCTTTTTTATGCATAAATAAAAAAACTATTTATACTGTATATAAATACAGTGTTATTGCTATAGAGGAACGATTGTGTGATCATTCGTCACACAAAATACCCAGAGGAAAAAATCATGAACCAGCTTGAATTAGACTGCGGCCAAATCTCGGTTGATGGACCAACAGATCTTGAAGTCATTTCAAAGCTTTTGGAGATTTATGACCAGAAATTTTTAGCCGAATACCTTAACCGAATACCCCATAACAACTGGACGAGAGAAACTATTAATCGCTGGGTTAAAGGCAAAGCCACACCCAAACTTAGCAAAATCGAATACGACCACCTAATGGCACTATTACCTAAACCTGTGGTGACACCTGACAACTACGATTTTAAATTTATCGACCTTTTCGCCGGTATTGGTGGAATCCGCAAAGGCTTTGAAGAGCAAGGTGGCTTATGCGTGTTTACTAGCGAATGGAATAAATTTGCAACACGTACCTATAAAGCTAACTTTGCCTGCGATGCATCTTTTCATACCTTCAATGAAGATATTCGTGATGTAACCCTAAGCGCCGATCCCTCAGTATCAGAGCAAGAAGCATACAATCATATCAATCGTGTAATTGCGGACCACGATGTGCTGCTGGCTGGCTTCCCATGCCAGCCATTTTCACTTGCTGGTGTGTCCAAGAAAAACTCCCTAGGTGTTAAGCACGGTTTTGAGTGTGATACCCAAGGAACTCTTTTCTTCGATGTCGCACGAATTATCGCTGCAAAACGCCCCGCCGCCTTTGTTCTTGAAAACGTGAAAAACTTAAAGAGCCATGATCGTGGAAAAACTTTTAGAACCATCATGAAAACGCTTGATGAGTTGGGTTACTGGATTTCTGATGCCGATCATACTGACGCTAAAGACCCGAAAATCATTAACGGCTCTAACTGGGTACCACAGAATAGAGAGCGTATTATTTTAGTGGGCTTTCGTAGAGATTTAAACGTGCACGAAGGTTTCAGTTTGAAAGACTTACCGATTCCTGAGAGCACACCGACACTTGGCAATATTTTAGAGCCTTGGGTTGATGACAAATATATCCTGACACCTAAACTGTGGGAGTACTTGTTTAATTATGCTAAGAAACACCAAGCAAAAGGAAATGGCTTTGGTTTTGGCTTAGTAGGGCCTAATGATAGAACTCGAACACTATCAGCCCGCTATTACAAAGATGGCTCAGAGATCCTTATTGACCGCGGCTGGGACTTTAGTAAAGCTATTACAGACGAGACCAATCTACTTAATCGTCCACGCCGTTTAACGCCATTGGAGTGCGCTCGCTTGATGGGTTTCAGTTCTCCAAAAGGTAATGAGTTTAAAATACCTGTTTCAGATACCCAAGCGTATAAACAGTTTGGCAACTCCGTTGTTGCCCCTTTATTTGCCGCAATAGCTAAACATATGAAGCCGTTTATTATGGCAGCTATAGCAGCTAGAAGTAGCAAACACGCCGCTTAGTCTCTCCCATTGCACGACATATTTCATAGCTGACAGAGTGTGTATCACATTGCTCAACAGTCTCACATAAAAATGGCCGGCCATAGTGGCCAGCCATAAAATCCTGTGCTTCACCTATTCCTTTTGGCTCCAGCACAGGGATGCCCTACTGTTAAAATCGTTTTAGAAGCCGATAACCTTGCGGTTAGCTTCTAACAAACTGGCACCCATTTCTGCAGGGTTTGCTGGCTTGATACCATCGCGCAAGTCTTCTGCCTTATTGCCTGTATTGGGCAGGTAAAGTGCACACACTGATGCTGTTGCGCCTTTCTTAAGCGCGCCATCTAGCAGCTGTGCTGGTGTCACATTATTTGGCTTAAGTGTTTCACCCTCCGCACCCTTTAAAGCGATATCACCCGCCTTGTCGCAAAGTAAAATATCTACCTGCGCACCTTGTTCTTGCATTTGGTTGGCTAAGACCATCGCCATACCTTGGGCCATGGTGCTGGCTGAGGTAAGGGAAACAGTAACCTGTTGTTTTTCCGTCGCTATGCTGTAACTACTGATGGCGGCTAAAACTAGTGCAACGAATGTTTTTCTCATCTTGGCTCTCCAATAAAACATAATTCATTATATGGAGAGATAGATTAAACAAATATGAAGCGAATACGAATGCGCCTTAACAGCGCACTCATATTGCTAGATGGGAGCAGGACTAATAAGCCGCTGCTTGATGGATAACGCCACTGTAGTTCTCTGGCTCAATCAAGGCTCGATGCAGGGCGATAATGGCCGCATCGTAATCACTTTCTTGTACCACTATCTGCATTTCTACTTGGCGAATGGTTTGCTGCAATGCCTGAATGCTGATACCCGCATCGGCCAATGCTGTCGCGGTTTTCGCCAAAATGCCTTTGATTTTCATGTTTGAGCCAATGGCTGAAACAATCGCTACATTATGTACCGTTACTTCGGCGCTGGAGTAATGCTCTTCAATCAAGCGCGCCGCACGATTAATAATCTTGCGTGAGCCAGCACAGTAATAGGTAATGCTGTTGGCATCGCGTGATTTATTCACCACATAGAGCTTGAGTTGCTTGATAATATTGGTGATTTCGGTGTCGTAGTTCATATCGCCCAGCATTTCTTGGTCGAACACTTCAATACCAAATACATCTTTACGGCCCGCAATAATTTCTACACGCGGTGTTTCGCTGGCATAGTCTTGGCAAATCAGAGTTCCGGTGTGCTCAGGCTCAAAAGCGTTTTTAATACGCAGCTCAACACCGGCGCGGCGCAAGGTTTTACCGGCACGAGGATGAATTGCCTCCATGCCTAGATTGGATAACTGATCCGCTACATCGTAGTTGGTCATACCAATAGTTACCACCTTATCAGCGCCAACCAAATTAGGGTCAGCCGTACTCAGGTGAAACTCTTTATGAATAATGGCTTCTTTGGCGCCAGTTGCGGCGGCAATCTGAGCAAAGGTGATCTCGGTATAACCGCGATCAAAGGTGTTCATCAGACCTTCAGTGCAGTGAGTGTAGCCAGGCGCAATCACCAGCTCTTTACTGAAATCGATACCCTGAAAATGGTGCGCTATCATTTCAGCAAATGGCAGTGGTGTCGTCGCTTGCCAACCCGTCAGGTCAACATAGCGCGCGTTGATACCTTTTAACTTCAAAGCCAATACCGTATTAAAAGCACTATGAGCCTCACCCAGCGAGGCAAGCATCTCACGTACTTTAATAAGGTGCTCGGTGAGCTGGAAATGCCCGTAGTTACACAGCTGGTGCAGGCTGTGCATCACTTCAGCACAGTCATCAATACGGCTATTAATAAACTGATTAGCTTGGTCCAACGCATGGGCGCTGTCGGGGAAGATTTCAGCATTTTTAGCTAGCATGGCCGCGCGTACCACCTCTAAAGGTTCTTGCCATGCTTGTTCGCCACTGGCTTCGGCAAAACGTTGGTAGACGCCGGGCTCACCGGTTTTTTTGTGCTCCAGCAGCTGGTTGGTCATGCCACTGTATGCGGAGACCACAAAAATACGCTGATACAAGCCGTGCTCTGGATGTTGGGTTAAAAAAATATTGTTTAACACGTCCGCAAAACTGCTCATGGACGTGCCACCAATTTTTTCTACTGTATGCATGAGGTATGAGCCTATAAATAAAGGGGAACTGTAAGCTCGAAGACAGCGGCTTCAAGTAAAATCGCCTGATTATCAGCGATGCCGCAAAACTGTGCAATTATCTTGGTGCTTTATGCTGCAATAACGTAATCATAGCTATATGCGCGGACAGCACGCCCGCGCTTGGTAAACGCTTAGCCTTCCAGTGGATAAACACCGTCTTTATCATGCACTTCTTTGCCACTAAGCGGTGGGTTGAAGACGCACGCCATTTTCATTTCACTAAAGCCGCGCAACAGGTGCTCATCGTGCTTATCTAAAATATACAGCGTGCCGGGTTTGATTGGATATACCTTGCCGTCAGCTAAGGTTTGAATTTCACCTTCGCCACTAATGCAGTACACAGACTCCAAATGGTTTTTGTACCAGATATGGGTTTCAGTGTTGGCATAAATAGTGGTGATGTGGAAAGAAAAACCCATATTGTCATCTTTGAGCAACATGCGGGTGCTTTCCCAGTTTTGCGCAACGACACGGCGTTCGCTATTTTCACATTCGGCCAGAGTACGGACGATCATGGTCAAATTCCTCATTGGTATATGTTTAATGAATTACTCAGCGCTAACCAAAAAAAGATTAGCGCTGCATTAGTCGATCTATGTTTAGGAGGCTTTGTTAACTTGCTTGTCTGCAAAGGTGTCTGCAAAAGCGCGATCAAGAATATCCATGGCCTGATCAATCTGTTCTTCGCTAATAATCAGTGGGCATAAGCACTTAACCACCTGGCTGTAGGCACCACTGGTCTCAATGACCAAGCCGTTTTCAAACGAAAACTCACACACCTGTGCCGCCGATTCGCCATCAGGACAGTTAATACCCAGCATCATGCCACGTCCTTTTACAAACAGTTTATGCGCTGAATAACGCTTAGCGATTTGCTCCATACGGGCACGGATACGATCACCTTTGCGTTGTACGCTTTTCGCAAACTCATCGGTTTGCCAAAACTGCTCAAACGCTGCAGCGGCAGTAACAAACGCATGGTTGTTACCACGGAAAGTACCGTTATGTTCGCCCGGCTTCCACTGATCAAGTTCTGGGCGTAATAACACCACCGCAAAGGGTAGACCATAACCACTTAAGGATTTAGACAGGGTGATCATGTCTGGCTTAATGCCCATGTTTTCAAAGCTAAAGAAGCTACCGGTACGACCACAACCGGCTTGGATATCGTCCACAATCAGCAACATTTCATGTTTGCGACACAGTTTTTCTAGCCCGCGTAACCACTGGGCTGAAGCACAGTTTAAACCGCCTTCGCCCTGCACAACCTCTACAATAACTGCAGCAGGTTTGTCGACACCACTACTGGGGTCTTCCAGTAGCTTTTCCATCATAGCTATAGTGCTGACGTCCTTACCAAAATAGTTGGCATAAGGCATGCGGCTGACATCATTCAGGTTCACACCGGCACCGCCACGGTGGTGTTCATTACCTGTGGTGGCTAAAGCACCCAAAGAGACACCGTGAAAACCATTGGTAAAGCTAATAATGTTATTCCGTCCTGTCACCTTACGCGCCAGCTTTAAAGCTGCTTCAACGGCGTTGGTACCGGTAGGGCCAGTAAACTGCACGAGGTATTCCTGCATGCCGCGTGGCTTTAAAATAATGCGGTTAAAGGTTTCGAGGAAACGCTGTTTAGCTAGTGAGTACATATCCAAGCCATGGGTTAAACCATCGCTTTCAATGTAATCCAACAACGCCTGTTTCAATACAGGATGGTTGTGGCCGTAGTTAAGGGTTCCTGCGCCAGCCAAGAAATCAATATAGCGGGTGCCATCTTCAGCAATCAGCTCAGCACCTTGGGCTTGTTTAAAAATCACAGGAAATGAGCGGCAGTAACTTCTTACGCCTGATTCGTTTTGTTCAAAATGTTTCATGGGGCAACCTATTTATTGTTTTCTGGGCTACGCGGCAAAGGGCCTGCGCGATACAACACTTCGTCTTCATGCAGACCAGCAAAATGCTGCTGACTTGAGAACAAGACGCGGGTGCTGTGTTCGATACCCAGTTGATGGAATGCTTTTAAAAATAAAGCTTGAGATGCAGCGTTGTCAGGTGAAATCGTTGTTTCAAGGTAACGAACGCCTTTGGGGGCTAACCGTGCAATCAGGGCCAGCAACATACGTAATGCCAAACCTTGGCCACGCATACTGCTGTCGACAGCCACTTGCCAGACGAATAAGGTGTCTGGGCGGGCTGGGGGGCAATAACCAGAAATAAAACCGACCAACTCACCCTGTGCATTTTCCGCAGCAATAGCGGTCTGTGCAAAGTCGGTACACTGCAGTAAATTACAGTACACCGAGTTGGTGTCTAAAGGCTGGCATCGAGCTACCAGTTGATGCAGGGAGTAGCCGTCGTCGTCAGTAGGTTGACGAAATGTGACGGTAGCAATACTCAAAATAAGTCCTGTTTTGTTGTGTATTTGCTGTTTAAGCCTAAACGGGTAAAACAATAAACTCAAATCGACTACTAGGTGGTTTTAGTCGTTGACAGCGTAATAAATAGCACTGCTGTGGGCAGGGTCAAAGTGGCTAGACTCCATTGCTCATAGGCGCTAGCGAAACATGCACTTTTGTTTAAAAAAGCAGCGTTTTAGCAACGTCAAAAAATATTCTATAAAACCGATGAACGGTCGTATATGCGGAATAAGCGTTCTTTGCATCGCTGGTATTGCATCCTGTTAACAATGTACAGGTGCAGCCAAAGTGCGTTAGGGTTTAGTAGGTTTTGTTCTGGTTAGTGGGGGAGAAACAATGGCAAAAACAAAAGTTCCGACTGCTGTGATAGAGGCAGTACAGAAAGCGCGACACCTAGTGGTTTTTACCGGAGCCGGTGTTTCTGCTGAAAGTGGCGTGCCCACCTTTCGTGATGCGCTTACGGGCTTGTGGTCACAGTTTGACCCCATGCAGCTGGCAACTCCACAGGCTTTCTTGCGCGAACCCTCATTGGTTTGGGGCTGGTATGAGTGGCGTCGTCAATTACTGCTGCAGGTTAAGCCCAACCCCGCTCACAGGGCTATTGCCGAGCTAGCCCAGCGCGTACCCAAACTGACCCTGATCACCCAAAACGTGGATGACCTGCATGAGCGGGCCGGCAACAGCGAAGTTATCCACTTGCATGGCAGCATCTTTGCACCGCGCTGCTTCGATTGCACTCGCGCTTACCAATTCACTGATGTGCCGCAAATGGAACAAGAACAAGAAATTACCCCCCCGCGCTGCGAACACTGTCAGGGCATGATTCGACCCGGCGTGGTGTGGTTTGGCGAGGCACTGCCCGAACACGCCATGCAGGCTGCCTTTGCCGCCGCAGAGGACTGTGACTGCCTGTTATCCATAGGTACCTCGGGCATGGTGCAACCCGCCGCCAGCATCCCGCTGGTTGCTGCGCAACAGGGCGCCACCGTAGTGCATATCAACCCCGAACCCATGCACGTACGTGGCACAAAGGAATTCAGTTTGGTTGGTTTGGCTGGTGAGCTTTTACCAACGCTGCTTGGTGCTAAGCTTTAAGGAGCTAACAGCTCAGTGGTATGTGGCTTAGCATAGTGGTTGGGGGGAGCGCTATCAGGGTTGGGCGCGCAACAAGCTTAATACATTGAGTTCGGCGAATGATCGGGATGCACCTCGCCATACACTTCCTCTGGATCCACATCATTGAGCAGCAACACTTCTTTTACCGTTTCAATATGATCCAGCACATACTGAAAATTTTCGCCATACTCGTATTTCGTCACTTCTATGGCTTTGGGCATGTAGCTAAAAGCAATTTTTAAAGCGTTTAACGCTGTTTCATTTAGTTTGTCGCTCATTATTAACCTCACGATCCGACCGTCCGGTCATCTCTTCGTTATGTATGTGTATCTGCACAGTAACAGAGAAAACTCTTATGTATCAAGCACTTCAATGTGATAAAGCAGCTCAGCACGGTAGAGAGTTTAAAACCTACAATACTAAAGTGGTAGCACAAAGGCACCTATGGTTAGTTGTTATTAATACTGCTCGATAGACGACCACGACGCGGCACATGAGTGCCAATCTAAGGAGAGTGTTTATGTATAAGTATAGTTTAGTCGCTGCAATCGCTTTAGCTAGCTTTAGCGGTGCTGCATTGGCAAACAATAATGTAGCTGTCGGTGCGCTACATAACGGTAATGAGCTAACCGGAAAAAGTAAGCAAACAGCATCGGGTGAATATACAATCGGCGACAAAAAATACACAGTCGACGGCCAAGTTAAAGCCAAAGCTGATTGGCGTTCCTTTGCGCCCTATTTAGGTTTGGGTTGGGGTAATGCGATCGCCAGCAAGTCCAAGCTTAGCGTAAACGCTGATTTGGGTATTATGTTTACCGGCAGTTAAGTTAAAAACTACTGACTCCACCCTCGATAATGACCCAGACTTCATGCAGGCTCTTAAGCGCGAAGAGAAAAATCTGGCCAAAGACATAAAAAGTGTCAGGTACTACCCAGTTGCACAGATCGGCATAAGCTATAGTTTCTAATAGCAGCCTCCATCTCGCAAAGCCGGCTTAGGTCGGCTTTGTGTTTTAAGTGTAAACGAGTTAGGCCACGTAAAAATCATAGATATTCTTGATAATCAGCACAGAAGTAACAGCAATAAACAGCAGCCGCACAAAACCAGTGCCTTTGCTTAGTGCTACACGCGTACCAACATAAGCACCAGCGATCATCGACAACCCTAGAACAATTCCGTAACTGTAGTTTACCGAGCCCAACCCCATAAACATCAACAGGGCAGCGGTGTTGCTGGTGAGGTTTAACAGCTTCGAGCTGCCGGCAGCATTGACAAAATCAAAGCCCATAAACAGCAGCACAAAAATCATAAAGGACCCCGTGCCCGGGCCAAAAAAGCCGTCATAAAAACCGATGATTATAAGCAGTGTGTAGGCTAGTTTTTTCTTCCAGCCCTTGACCAGCATCGCTTTGGGCAGTTGCCCCAAATTCTTTTTTGCCAAACTGTAAACCAGCACAGCGATTAGCATGACAATTATCAGCGGCTGCAGAATCTCCGGCGACAGCTGGTGTACGGTAAAAGCGCCACTCATGGAACTTGCAAATACCAAAGGCAGAATTGGCAGCAGCAGACGAATATTTACTTTTCCAGCTCGCATAAAAGCCAGCATACTGGTTAAGTTTCCCAAGGACGCTGCCAATTTGTTGGTGCCAATCGCCACGGCAGGCGGTAAACCTACAGCCAGCAAAGCCGGCACAGTGATCAAGCCACCACCACCGACAACCGCATTGATAAAAGCGCCGAAAAAACCACAAACAATCAGAAAAGAAATGTTAAACCAGTCAAGCGCCATGCGCAGAATGCTCCCCGAGTTCAAGCACAGCACATGCCTGTTTAGATGCCGCCCAAGTGCAGGTATTTAATTTCCATGTAGTCATCCAGCCCGTATTTTGAGCCTTCGCGCCCTAGTCCTGAGGCTTTAATACCGCCAAAGGGAGCCACTTCGTTGGAAATCATCCCGCTATTGATACCGATCATACCGTACTCCAGCGCTTCACCGACACGCAAACAACGGCCCACATCGCGACTGTAAAAATAAGCGGCCAAACCGTACTCTGTGTTGTTAGCCAGCTCAATGACCTCTGCTTCTGTGCTAAAACGAATTAAACCCGCCACCGGACCAAAGATTTCATCCCGGGTGAGCAATGCCGTATTGGGTACCTCGGTGAGCACGGTGGGCTGGAAAAACGTGCCCTGTTCTGCCTGACCGCCATAAACCAGTTGTGCGCCTTGGCTGAGTGCGTCTTGAATATGACTTTGCACTTTATCCACTGCCGCCTGATCAATCAGTGGGCCAATCTGTACGCCTTCTTGCAAGCCATCGCCCATGCGCAGTGCCTGTACGGCTTGAGTAAAGCGCTGGGCAAAGTCTTCATACACCGCCTCATGCACGTAAAACCTATTCACACAGACGCAGGTTTGCCCGGCATTGCGGTATTTAGCCGCCAAGGCCCCGGTCACCGCCGCATCCAAATCAGCGTCTTCAAACACAATAAAGGGCGCATTGCCGCCCAACTCCAACGAGACCTTTTTAATGTCTTCCGCGCACTGGCGCAGCAAGGTACGACCCACCTCGGTTGAGCCGGTAAACGACAGTTTGCGCACCAAAGAGTTACTGGTTAGCTCAGCGCCAATCTCGCGGGCACTACCCGTCACCACAGACAACACACCATCTGGCACGCCGGCACGTTGCGCCAACTCCATCAACGCCAGCGCGCTAAAGGGCGTTTGCGATGCAGGCTTAATCACCATGGTACAACCGGCTGCTAGAGCCGCCGCTGCTTTACGGGTAATCATGGCTGCAGGGAAGTTCCATGGGGTAATGGCCGCACACACACCAATGGGTTGCTTTATCACCAGCAAACGCGAACTCGCCACGGGGCTGGGAATCACATCGCCGTAGGCGCGTTTGGCTTCTTCAGCAAACCATTGGATAAACGAGGCCGCGTAGAGAATTTCACCGCGGGCTTCAGCCAACGGCTTGCCTTGCTCCAAGGTCATCAGCCGCGCCAGATCGTCCTGATGCGTCACCATCAAGGCGTACCAGCGCTGCATAATCTCACTGCGTTGCTTCGCCGTGTGCCCACGCCATGCCGGAAGTGCCTGATTCGCGGCTTCGATTGCCCGCTGTGTTTCACCAGCGCCCATGTTTGGCACTGTACCCAGCGGTTGTTGCGTCGCTGGGTTCATTACTTCCAGCGTTGCGCCTGAGTCCGCGGCACACCATTGTCCGTTAATAAATGCCTGCTGCTGAAAGAGTTTGCTGTCATGCAAGTTCATACCATTCCCCTTTTCACTAACCGTTGCATTTTATGTTGCTTACTATAAATGGCTTAAAACCAAGCGCCAAACACATTTGCTGTGCATACCTCTCTATAATGCGGCCTCTTATACGTATTTTGGTTGTAGCATAATGCTGTGGATTGAATCATTAGCGGCGCTGTTGGGTGTGTTATCGGTTTATCTGATGACGCGCCAACGACCTATCGCTTGGCCGATTGGCTTGGTGATGGTGCTGTTGTATAGCTGGGTCTTTTTTGTGGCCCGCCTGTATTCGGAAATGCTGCTGCAGCTGATTTATGCGGTGTTGCAACTCTATGGGTGGTGGCAGTGGTGGCGTAAACCTGTTGTGCAACCAAGCTTAAGCGTTAGTTTTCTGCCCAGACTGCTGTTACTGAGAGACTTGTTCATTGGCTTAGCCATTACCCTATCACTGGGCTTTTTTATGAGTCACTACACCCAAGCCAATGTGCCCTGGCTAGATGCAGCTTTAACCGGCTTTAGTTTGGTCGGTCAGTATTGGATGGCACACAAACGTATTCAATGTTGGTGGATGTGGCTAGTGCTCAATATTATTTACGTAGCGATGTTTATCTGGGTCGAGCTATATGTCACCGCTGCGCTCTATATGGTGTTCATTGGTTTAGCCATCTATGGTTGGCAGCAGTGGCGCAAGGCGTTGGAGCAACCCGCATGAAAGTGGTTGTCTTAACGGGTCCAGAATCAGCCGGCAAAAGTACACTCTGCAGCGCACTGGCGGAGCATTTTAATGCGCCGGTGGTGCGCGAATATGTGCGCGAATACATTGATCAGGTGGGGCGTGATACAAACTATGCCGATATCGAGATTATTGCACGTGAGCAATTAGCGCGTGAACGTGCGGCGCGTGCGCTTAAACCACCGCTGTTGCTGCTCGATACCCATTTGCTCAGCAATATGCTGTGGAGCCAAACCCTGTTTGCTCGCAGTCCCGACTGGATTGAGCAGAGCTTGCTCGCGCAACACTATGATGCGATTTTTTTACTCAGCCCGGAAGGCATGCCATGGCAAGCCGATGGGCAACGCTGTCAGCCTGAGCTAAGCCAGCGGCAGGATTTTTATGCCCAGCTACACAGCTGGCTTACTCAACACCAACAACCTGTCGTATCGATCAGCGGTAGCTGGCAAGCAAGGCTGGACATGCTGGTGGAGCACATTAACGGGCTTAGTTAAGCGGAGTAGGTGTCTGCGCTAACGGCGGCAGTTGCATGCCTAGGCCTAAAGCCTGACGAATAAAGGCTGTTTTAGCTTGCGGCATACCATCAACAGCTTTAAAGCCAAGGTTGCGCAGCAAGCGGAGCGAAAGATTGTCGGACTGAAATAGATTCTGAAAACCCTGCATGGCTGCCATCATGGCTAGGTTGTGCGGCATGCGCTGGCGCTCAAAACGACTCAATACTTGCACGCTGGCATAGCCTTCTCCACGTTCAATCGCCTTGAGCACAACATCAGCCAAACTGGCCACATCTAAAAAGCCCAGATTGACGCCCTGCCCAGCCAGTGGATGAATAACATGCGCTGCATCGCCGACAAAGGCTAAGCCTTGTTCGATATAGCGCTTGGCATGGCGTTGACGCAGAGGAATGGAAAAACGCTTATCCGCATGTGTTATTTTCCCCAAGCGCTGCTCAAACGCCTCGCCTAGTTGCTGGCAAAATTGCTCATCATCTAATGCCAGCACCTGCTGTGCACGCTCAGGCGGCAACGACCAAACAATCGAGCACCAGTTGCGGCCATCTGCATGCTGCAAGGGCAATAAGGCTAACGGACCCTCATCGGTAAAACGCTGCCAACAGGTGTGTTGATGCGGCTGCTCGCAGACCACACTGGTAACCACTGCATGATGAAAGTAATCCCATTCGCGGGTCGCACTACCTGTAAGACGGCGCACACTGGAGTTGGCGCCATCTGCAGCAATCAATAAGCGGGTACGCAAGCTGCTGCCATCAGCCATGCTCAGTAACCAGTCTGAGCCAGAGCGTCTAAGCTGACTGAGTTGTGAATGCGCCAGCAACGCGATCGAGCTGTGCTGCAATTGTTCTAGTAGAGCATCTTGGACAATCTGGTTTTCCGTAATATGCCCGAGCACCTCGGCATGGGCATCGCTAGCACTAAAATGAATGCTGCCCGTACCCGAGCCATCCCACACCTGCATTTCCCGGTAAGGACTGGCACGTCGCACCAGCACGCCCGGCCAAGCGCCCAAATTTTCTAAAACATTCTGACTGGCAATCGACAGCGCGCTGACGCGTGGGGCAAACGAAGACTGAGGATTAAAGGGCGGTACCGTCAATGATCCGCCGTCTAAAAGCACCACATCTAAGCCCGAGTCTTTTAGCGCCAAAGCCAGGCTACTACCGACCATGCCCGCGCCTACAATAATGATATCTGCTCGCATCGCTATAACTCCCTAGACTGCTGTGCCGCGCCCGCCCAAACCCATGGCGTAACGGGTAAAAAATGACTTCGCCGGTGGACAAAGCTCTAACCCGAGCAAGCCCAAATTACGCCCAGTAACAAGCAGCGGCTGTGCATTGGAAAACAAACGCGTACTGCGATCGGAGAAACCAATCACCAAATCTTGGTCCTGCTGCTGACTGGTCTGATACGCCTGTAAGGTAGCCAGATCGCCCAGTTCTGCTTGGCTGGCTAGTAAATGTTCCGCCAAGGCCATCGCATCGCGCAACGACAGGTTGTAACCTTGCCCAGCAATGGGGTGCAGGCTGTGGGCTGAGTTACCCAGCACCACCAGATTACGACGCACCTGTTCGCTACTTTGCACTAGGCTTAAGGGATACAAATGTCGCGTACCCACCTGTTTAAAAGCGCCTAAACGATAGCCAAAGCAGTCTTGCAGTTCAGCTAAAAAGTCTTCATCCGCAAGCGCCGCCAAACGCTCTGCCTCAGCCGGTGGCCGCGTCCAAATCAATACGCAGCGGTTTTCTGGTAAGGGCAAAAGCGCCATAGGTCCTATCGCGGTGAAACGCTCAAACGCCAGACCATCATGGGCTAACTCGGGGCTAACCGTGCTGATAATGGCGGTTTGCGCATAGGGCGTGACCTGCGCATGAATGCCGAGTTGTTCGCGCAAATTAGAACGCCCACCATCGGCCAGAATAGTCAGCTTCGCTTGCAACTCAGTGCCATCTTGCAGCTTTAACTGATAGCCCTGCGCATTAGGCTGCAGACGTTCAACCTGAGCAGGGCAGTGCCAATGCACCACCTGACTGTCCAGCGCCGCCCATAAACAATGCCCAAGCCAGGCGTTTTCTACCACATAACCCAGTGCTGGAACATTTTCTTTAGCGGCACTCATGCGCGCGGCTGCGAAATATCCTTTATCAGATACATGAATATCGCGAATCGCTTCGGCACGTGCGGCTACTTGCGGCCAAATACCCAACCGCTGATAGATTTGCTGACTGCCATAGGTCAACGCCGAGGCGCGCACATCATAACTGGGCTGGTAGCTGTCACCCGGGGCAAAAGGCTCAATCAGCGCGATAGACCAATGACGTTGCTGGGCACCCTGCTGCAAGGCAAGCGCAAGACTTGCACCCACCAACCCACCACCAATAATGGCTATATCCACCGATTTCATTGTTAGGCTCCGCTGTTGGCTTGGCGCATCAGCTGTTCAATGTCAGCCACGGTTTTAACTGCTGCGCTAGTGAGCACTTTATGACCTGTTTTGGTCACCAGCACATTATCTTCAATGCGTACACCAATACCACGCCACTTTTTATCTACAGTTTGGTTATCTGGAGCGATATAAATACCTGGCTCTATGGTCATGGTCATGCCCGGCTCCAGCAAACGCCATTGACCAGCGACCTTATAATCACCGACATCATGAACGTCTAATCCCAGCCAGTGCCCAGCACGATGCATATAAAAGGGCTTGTAAGCTTCGCTGGCGATTAGTTCTTCCAGCTCACCCTGCAATAAACCAAGCTCCAGCAAGCCTGCGGTAATCACGCGCACACTGGTGTCATGGGCTTCGTTCCAGTGGCGATTCGGCGCCACACAATCAATCGCGGCGATATTGGCGGCTAGAACAAGCTCATAGATGGCTTTCTGCTCCGGGGAAAACACCCCGTTGGCCGGGAAGGTGCGGGTGATGTCACTGGCGTAGCAATCGAGCTCACAGCCGGCATCAATTAAAATAAGATCGCCGTCTTGGATGCGGGCGTTGTTTTCCACATAGTGCAAAATACAGGCATTTTTGCCGGCAGCCACAATGGAGGAATAGGCAGGCAGGCGCGCACCTGATTTGCGAAACTCGTAATCCAGCTCGGCTTCTAACTGATATTCATACATGCCAGGCTTTACTGCCTGCATAGCCTTGATGTGCGCGCGGCATGAGATAGCTGCCGCCTGCTGCATCACCTTCACTTCCGCTGGGCTTTTAAATAAGCGCATTTCATGAAGTAGATGATCCAGCATGACAAACTCTTTCGGCGGCTGTGCACCCAGACGCGCTTTGCTGCGAATGCTGTTGACCCAGTCCATTAACTGCTGATCAAAACTGTGATTTTTACCCACGGAATAATAAACCCGCTCACGCCCTTCGATCAGGCCTGGCAGGATTTCATCAATATCGGTAAAAGGAAACGCATCGTCGGCGCCATAGTCACGCACAGCACCTTCTTGCCCAGCACGTAGACCATCCCAGAGCTCTTTTTCGGGATTGCGCTCACGACAAAACAGCACAAATTCGCCATGCTCACGACCGGGAATAATCGCTAGCACCGCTTCGGGTTCGGCAAAGCCAGACAAATAAAAGAAGTCGCTGTTTTGCCGATAAGGATAATCCACACTGTTGTTGCGATTGCTCACCGGAGCTGCTGGCAGTATCGCAATACTGTTGGGCTCCATCTGCTGCATCAGTAGTTGGCGACGTTGGCGATATTCTGTCTGACTAATCAAACTCACTGAAAAGCTCCTTAGTGAACGGCGGGTTTGTCAGCTTCCTTTGCAGGTGGCTCAGGCTGGATGCCGTGCTCAGTGTATAAAAGCACTGGGGTTATGCGCAGATACTCGCTAACTTCCATATAGCTGGTTTCATCATTTTCTTCTTCTGTCTGATCCTCTATCTGGCTGATAGATACGTAATCTTCGAGAACTTCTTTGACGTCAGCAGAAAGTTCAGCTTGTCCTATATGGGTACCAAAACCACTTAAAAACCCCTGACACCACTGGGCCATGGCACTAATACGCTGCTCGAGCGGGCAATCGTCATTAGGTAGCAACAGGGTTACGGCTAGGTTTTCAACGGTGGTCAGCTCTGTTTTCAGCATATCTTGCAAGCCAGTGAGTGCTTGATGCAAACTGGCCGGCACTTCACCATCAAAAAGAATTTCTGCGTCTTTAATACAGGACTCAGCACTAAAGCTGGCGCCAGCACAGCAACGACCGAGCATCAGCCCGTGTAATTCTGCGGGTGAAACCTGTTGACCATGCTC
>LFRM01033023.1_pt1 | contig 17163 bp, 15 predicted proteins | sample 618341 | NCBI WGS metagenome assembly LFRM01 (sample SAMN03654438, study PRJNA283298) | anaerobic digester metagenome | isolation source: pool of bioreactors CSTR01a, CSTR02a, and CSTR03a thermophilic anaerobic... | place: Denmark: Kgs. Lyngby | collected 2014-05-21 | reverse complement strand
GCGTATTCCATTGCGGTGTTGTGAATCTTATCCGCGTCCATGCACTTTTTCCGCCACCGGCAAAGTCATATACACGCTGTGGATGCCGCACGAATCCCCTTCCAGGTGCATCTCCGTGACCAGCGTGCCGATTACCAGGCGCGCAGTCTCCGCGTCCGCGGGTACGCACTGCTGCGTCGTGTGCGTCCTGAAGCCTTCCAATTGTACTTGCAGTTCGGACGGTGTCGCCCTGCAGGTCATGCGTACACTGGCTAATTTGCGCGGCTGGTGGGTAAGCAGGTCAAACGCTTCATCCGCCGCAATGCGAAGGTCGTCGATCATATCCAGTGACAGCCCGGCCAAGGCGCCTACCGCGCTCAGGGTCGATCGCAGCGCCAAGGTCCATTCGCCTTTTGCGGGCAGGGTCAATACCAATTCATTCATTACTTGTTAACCACCTTTATATTGTCTTTGGATATGATGCCGTTTAGGCTTTCGGCGGCACTGGCGCCATCCTCGCACCACCAATCGCGCGGAGCCAGAAGGGTTATGCCTTCGCCCGGCAAAGAGAGATAGACAGGCACATTTCCCGGTGCGGTTTTCAATACGCGTTCGCATCCGGGCATCTCTTCGCGGTCAAGCCGAACAAAAAGCTTGGTTGGCGATGATTTCGCCTTCTGCGCATCGGTCTGGCGCAATTCAACTGACACGCCGGGACCGATGGGGTCGATGCGATCGACCAATAGCTTGGTTTCTTCATCTTCGCGCACGGAGAGTTTTCCGGACACCATAATGGGTGCGTCCTGCTGCAACGAATGGCCATAACGCTCATAAACGGCGGGGAACAAAAGGCATTCGATCTGGCCGGTCAGATCCTCCAGCGTCATGAAGGCCATCATGCCGCCTTTTTTGGTGGCCTTGGCACGCAGCGCGACAATCAAACCACCCATCATAACGGTGCGGCCGTCAGCGCTTAAGCCGCCGTCCGGCTGCTGTGCCAGTTCCTCAATATAGGATGTGTTGCACGCCATCTTTTCCAGGACGTCCGTGTATTCATCCAGAGGATGACCCGAAATGTAGACACCCGTCACTTCTTTTTCCATGGAGAGCAGGTCTTTCCAGGGGTACTCCGGTATGACGGGGAAGTTTTCCCGCAGGCTTTCCCGGCGAACGGGGGAAGCCTGATCAAACAGGGACACCTGGCCGTCAATATTGCTCTTGCGCCGCTGCGCATTGGCGTCCAGAACCGTTTCATACACTTGCATGCATTGGCTGCGCAGCGCGCCCAGCCCATCAAAAGCGCCCGCTTTGATCAGGTTTTCCACGCACCGTTTGTTGATATGCTCGCTGTTGAGGCGTTCGCAAAAATCATATATATTTCGGAACTGGCCGTTTTTCTCGCGCTCTTCCACAATACTCAACACAGCCTTTTCACCCAGGCCCTTCACGGCGTTGAGGCCAAAGCGGATGGATTTGTTTTTGCCGGACAAGCTTACGGTAAACTTGCTGCCCGACTCATTGACATTGGGCGGCAGCACCGGGATGCCCTTCTTGCGGCAATAGTGGATATAACCGGCAATTTTGCCCGAATTGCCCATCATGCTGCTCATGACGGCAGCCATGTATTCGGTGGGATAACGGCACTTGAGCCAAGCCGTATGCACGCTCAGCACACCATAGGCGGCCGCGTGGGACTTATTGAAGGCGTAGCTGGCAAACGAGGTCATTTCATCGAAGATCTGCTCCGCGGCGTCCGGCTTGATCCCTTTTTTCACCGCGCCCAATACATTCTCTTCCGGCAAGCCCCAGACAAAGTTGTGTCGCTCCCGCGCCATAACATCATGCTTCTTTTTGCTCATCGCGCGGCGCACAAGGTCGCTGCGGCCCAGCGAATAACCACCCAAGTCGCGCACGATTTGCATGACCTGCTCCTGATAGACGATGCAGCCGTACGTCACATCCAAAATGGGTGCCAGCTCAGGCGTAATATATTGGATGCTCCCGGGATCCTGTTTCCCGCGGATATACCGGGGGATAGATTCCATGGGGCCGGGTCGGTAGAGAGAAATAGCTGCGATAATGTCCTCAAAATTCTCCGGCTTCATGCTGGCCAGGAAGGAGCGCATGCCGCTGCCCTCCAGTTGGAAGACACCGTCTGTGTCTCCATCCGCGATCATCGAATACGCTTCCGGGTCGTCCATGGGGATGTCGTTGGCTGCCAAGGAAATGCCTTGGGCGGCCATCAGTTCCAGCGCGTCACGGATGACAGTCAGGGTGCGCAGACCCAAAAAGTCCATCTTGAGCAGCCCAAGTTTTTCGATATTGCCCATGGGGTACTGCGTGGTGACCACATCATCGTTTTTCTGCAGCGGTACGTAGTTGATAACAGGCTCTTTTGTGATCAATACGCCCGCCGCATGGGTCCCCGCGTGGCGCGGCATGCCCTCCAGCAACAGTCCGGTGGAGATAAGCCGGTTGACACGCGGATCATTCTCGTAAGACCTTGCCAATTCCGGGTTCAGGGACAGCGCCTTATCCAAGGTGATGCCCAATTCCATCGGCACCATCTTGGCGATGGCGTCCACTTCCTGATAGCTGTATCCAAGCACTCGCCCCACATCGCGTATGACCCCGCGCGCAGCCATTGTGCCAAAGGTAATGATCTGTGACACATGGTCCTGGCCGTACTTGCGTGCCACATAGTCGATCACTTCCTGCCGTCTCTCAAAGCAGAAATCCACATCGATATCGGGCATAGTGATACGCTCGGGGTTGAGGAAGCGTTCAAAAAGCAAATTATACTTAAGTGGATCCAGCAGGGTGATATCCATACAGTAGGCGACGATGCTGCCCGCACCGCTGCCCCTCCCAGGCCCCACCATGATGCCGTTTTCCTTGGCGTACTTGATAAAATCCCAGACTATCAAAAAATAATCTACATAACCCATGGAGGAGATCGTGTCTATTTCATATTCCAGGCGTTCCCTGGCCTTTGGGGGATCATCGGGATAGCGCCGGGCAAAACCCTCTTCGCAGATCTGCCGCAAAAGAGCCAGAGGTGTTTCGCCTGATTCTATCGGATAAGCCGGCAAATGGATGGTGTCAAAATCAAATGCAACATTGCATCGGTGCGCGATATCGCCGGTTCTCGTCACAGCGTCTGCCAAGCCCGGAAACAGCCTCAGCATTTCTTCTTCACTTTTGACGTAAAGCTCTTCCGTATCCATGCGCATGCGCTCGGTGTCGTCCAGCGTTTTACCGGTTTGAATACACATGAGTACTTCCTGGGCCGCTGCGTCTTTCTTCTCCAGATAGTGGCAGTCGTTGGTGGCGACCAGGGGAATGCCTGTTTCCGCCGAAAGCTGCACCAGGCGCGGCAGCACTTCCTTTTCCTCCATGATGCCATGGTCCATGATCTCGATGAAGAAATTGTTTTCGCCGAAGATACTGCGCATTTGAAGCGCGTACCGCCTTGCGTCGTCCCATCTGCCGTCAAGCAGCAGGCGCGGCAGGTCGCCCGACAGGCAGGCCGTCAACGCGATCAGACCCTCGTGATGCTTTTCCAAAAGCGCGTAGTCGATGCGTGGCTTATAATAGAAACCGCGGGTGAAGGCCTCCGATACAAGATACATGAGGTTTTTGTAGCCCGTGGAATTTTCGCACAGCAAAATGAGGTGGCTGTATTCGCGCGACAGGGTGCCGCGTTCGTCCATATTGGGGCAGACGTAGACCTCACAACCGATAACGGGATGGATTCCGTTATCCAGGCAGGCCTGATAAAAATCGATCGCACCGTACATGACGCCGTGATCTGTCATAGCGCAGGCGTCCATTCCCAAATGCTTCAGACGCCGCATCAAGGGCTTAATGCTGCATGAGCCGTCCAGCAAGCTATATTGGGTGTGCAAATGCAGGTGTGTGAAAGCCATCTGCCCCTCCTTTCATGTGTGACACCATTATAGTGTATCCCCGGTTATTTCGCAACGGGCTCAAAGCAAGGGCGCCTTCGCGTTATCTTGCATTAAACTGCGTGTACCCGTATAATATTCGCCAAGGGAGGGGATGCACATGGAGCTCAACGCGACTACCATTGCCGCTTTGGCGACACCTCCGGGCAGGGGCGGCATCGCCATCGTGCGAATCAGTGGACCCAATGCGGAAAGCGTCCTTAAAGAGGTGTTTCAACCTTCGGGCAGCAAGAACCTATGGGAAAGCCATTATATGATGTACGGCAAGGTTCACGACCGAGGCGTGTCCATAGATGAAGCAATGGCCGTATTGATGCGTGCGCCCCGCAGTTACACAAGAGAAGACGTGGCGGAGCTGCATGTGCATGGCGGAGAGTTCCTGGCGCAAAGTGTGTTGAAATTGCTGTATTCGTTGGGGGCGATTCCGGCAGAACCCGGTGAATTCACCAGGCGTGCCTTCTTGAACGGCCGGTTGGACCTCAGCCGCGCCGAAGCTGTTATGAGCATCATCTCCGCCCAGGGCGAGCGTGCTTCGCGCGCCGCCATGCGCCAATTGGAGGGCGGAGCGTTTTCATTCGTCCACGGCATGCAATCGACGCTGCTGGACATGTTGTCCGGTGTGGTAGCGGCCCTTGATTATCCGGAAGAAATCGACGAAGTCGCCACGGCCAGGCAGCAGGCGAGCAACGCACGCCATCTCGCGAGCGATCTGCGCGCGGCTTGCGACGAGCGGAGCGCACGGTTTCTGGACGAAGGGATGGAGGTTACCATCTTTGGCCTTCCCAACGTGGGGAAGTCTTCCCTGTTTAATGCGCTGCTGCTGGAAGACAGGGCAATTGTTACGGACATTCCCGGCACCACACGGGACGTTGTTTGCGGTTCCGTCATTATGGGAGGCATACGCGTCAACCTAAGTGACACCGCCGGGATCCATGACAATTCCGAAGTGATCGAGCAGATTGGAGTCCAACGGGCGCTGGGTTCCATGCAGCAGGCGGATCTGCTGCTTATCGTGTTGGACGGTGCCAATCCTCTGTCGCGGGAAGCGTACGCGCTGCTCAACCAAACCGAGGGGCGTCCGCGCATTATCCTGCAAAGCAAGAAAGACCTGAATGCTGAAAAATACCTTGATAATGCCATCCTCTTTTCCGCGCATACGGGCGAAGGTCTTGATGATGTTCGTGGCGCTATTGCCAAAGTAGCGAACGTTTCGGAGGAAAGCCAACTGACGCTGGAAAGGCATATGGTTTTGGCGCGGCACGCCTCGCAAGCGCTGGACGATGCGGCGGATGCTTTTGAGCATAATGAACCCTTGGACCTTTGCGCGGTTCATCTGCATGAAGCACTCCACGTCCTGGGCCGCATTACGGGAGATAGGGTCGACGACGATTTGCTGGACAGTGTTTTTTCCAATTTTTGCGTCGGAAAGTGAATTCCGTGCAGAGTCTTCTTTTGCGATACAGTATTTATTGACTCAATGGTGAAATGGAAAAAAGGATGAGACGGTCGGAGGATTTATGAACAATTTCGAACAAAGAGTCCGCGCATTGGATGATAAATATAACGATCTGCCACGCAAAGTTTTCCTTGTGGCAGCGGTGCTTTTTACGGGCTTCATCATGCTTAGGCTTTTGCCATACTTGTGGCCCTTTATTTTTGGTCTCCTGTTTGCTGCCATCATGTGTCCTCTGGTCAATTGGTTCTCCAAGCGCTTCAGAAAAGCCAAAAGCCCCCGCAAAATTGCCTCCCTTATCGCCATGGTGGTTGTGTACGGTGTCATTATTGGCTTGCTGCTGATCCTGTTTAGGCAGCTGTTCAAAGAAGTTCAGAAATTGGCGAACAATATTCCCGGTATGCTGGATTGGGTCGAGCATACGCTGGACGGGTGGCTGGCCACCATAAATACAGCACTGGGGGACGGCGAGATGACTGAACAGCAGCGCGTCCTGAGGGAGCAGCTGGATCAGTTTTCCGCATCCATTGCCAACACCATACAATCCTTTGTTTCCACGGCCACACCTGCTGTCGCATCCGGCGCGTGGTCGACGTTCATAAATATCCCCCACGTGATCCTGTTCGTTGTCATGACCATTATGTCATCCTTTTATTTCGCCAGTGATGGGAAGAGAATACGTGCTTTCCTCAACGCCTTCCTGCCTGAGGGCGTTTTGAAGCGCGCGGACAGTTTGAAGGAAAGCATCGGTCATGCCGTTGTGCAGCAAATCAAGGCGCAGGTGTTGATCTCCCTCGCCATTATGGTGGCGCTCATCATTGGGTTTTTCGTTTTGCGTATCGACTACGCACTTCTGCTGGGCAGTGTGATAGGCCTAATGGATGTTTTGCCCATTGTTGGCGCGGGCACGGTGCTGATCCCGTGGGGTCTGTTCAACCTCTTCGCGGGCAATTTTCTGTTGGCCGTCAAATTGGTAGGCATGTATCTGATGGTTGTGGTCATACGGCAAGTGATCGAACCGCGTATTGTTGCCGGCAAGCTGGGGCTGTACCCCCTTGTCACAATGCTCAGCATGTATATGGGCCTGAAGCTTATGGGCTTTATCGGGCTGATCATAGGTCCGCTTGCTGCCAATATCTGCAAAGTGGTGTTGGTAGGTGACGCTGCTATCCGCAAACAGCAGCGTCAGGCAGACATCCTGAAAAAATAAGAAAAAGTCCGGATAATTCCGGACTTTGGCAGGGGCAGAAAGACTCGAACTCTCAACAAAGGTTTTGGAGACCCACGTGTTACCATTACACCATGCCCCTTTAGGCAACGTGAGCATTATAATCAATATAGCAGGCGGTGTCAACACAATTTCCCTTTTTTGGCGGGCGGTCATTGCTTGTCAATTGTACTGTCGTGTGATAAACTAATTCGCGGTATGGATCTGTCCATATCTGCTATCCGAAAGGATGAGGGATCAAATGGTACACATTCTTGTCGATGCGATGGGCGGGGATCACGCGCCGGAAGCACCGGTACTGGGCGCGATAGAAGCGCTTCAGAAAGACCCGGACATTAGAATTACGCTGGCGGGGGAACTTCCCAAGATCGAGCCGTTCTTGAAGGATCATTCGGAGAACAAAGAGCGCCTCAGCCTTCTTAACGCGCCGGAAACCATTACCAACCACGATGTTCCGTCCTTGGCCATCCGACAAAAGAAGGAATCTTCCATCGTAAAAGGCATGCTGGCGTTGCGCGCCAATGAAGTGGACGGGTTCGTATCTGCCGGTTCCACGGGCGCGATACTGCTTGGCGGCATGTTGCGTCTGGGCCGCATCCCCGGCATCGAGCGCCCTGCACTGGCCCCGCTTATGCCCAACGGAAAAGGACAATTCCTGCTGATAGACTGCGGCGCCAACGTGGATTGCCGGCCGGAGTGGCTTGTGCAGTTTGGTATCATGGGCGATGCCTACATGCGCACTGTGGCCGCCATGCCAAACCCGCGTATCGGCTTGGTCAACAACGGTGAAGAAGCCGAGAAAGGCAACGCGCTGACACGAGCGGCGTATGCCCTTATGCAGGAAGCGCCTTTCAACTTTGTGGGAAATATCGAAGCGCGCTACATTACGGCGGATAAAGCTGACGTAATCGTCTGTGACGGTTTTGACGGCAACCTGATCCTGAAGTTTATGGAAGGCGTGGCCGGCACACTGCTGGGGATAATCAAGCAGGAACTGCTGCGTGATACGCGCAGTAAACTGGGGGCGATGCTTGCAAAACCGGCTTTCAAGCGCGTTAAGACAATTATGGATTATACGGAAGTCGGCGGGGCGCCCCTGCTGGGCGTTCAAGGCGCGGTGGTGAAGGCGCACGGTTCCAGCAACGCGCATGCCAATGCGTCCGCCATCAGACAATGCGTCAATATGGCGCGCGGCAATGTTGCCCAAGCCATTTTTGAACAAATTAAAACGCTGCACAATTAGGAGGATTACCATGGTGTATGAAACCGTTTCCAAGCTGATAACCGATCAACTCAAAGTAGCCCCGGAGAAGGTCACGGTAGAAGCCCGCTTGGTGGAAGATCTGGGCGCCGACAGTGCCAACGTGATGGTGCTCATCATGGATCTTGAAGATGAATACCAACTGCAGGTGGAAGACAGCGCCATTACTACACTCAAAACGGTGGGGGATATCGTCAAGTATATTGAAGAACATACGGGCAAGTGACACGGGAAATATACAGGCTGCTGCGAAAAAAGGCGGCAGCCCTTTTTGTTGTGAAGGAGGCGTGCAACCTATCCGGGAACTGCAAGAAACCATAGGCTACACCTTTAGGAATCCGGCGCTTTTGCGCACAGCGCTGACGCACCCGAGCCACGGCGCCAGAAACAACCAAAGGCTGGAATTTTTGGGAGATGCGGTGCTGGAGCTGTGCGTCAGCCGTCTGCTGTTTGAACTGACCCCCGTTTTGCGGGAAGGGGACATGACGCGCACACGCGCGGCGCTGGTGAAGGAAGATACACTGTATGCTATTGCCCGCGGCATTCGCCTTGGGCAATACATCAACATGGACAAAGCCTGCGCCGCGGGCGGTGGAAGGGACAACAAGAGCATCCTTTCAGACGCGCTGGAGGCGGTGTTGGCAGGCGTATTTTTGGACGGCGGCCTTGACGCCGCTGATACGGTCATTCATCTGTTGTGGCATGGTCTCCTAAAAGGCGATAGTGCCGCTTCCGACCCCAAAGGCGCGCTACAGGAGTATCTTCAATCCAAGGGCTTGCCTACGCCAACGTATGTAACGCTTGAGGAATCAGGGCCCGCCCACAAGCGGCGTTTCCAAGTGGGTGTGCTAATAGATGGCGCGGAAGCGGCGAGGGCGGAAGCATCATCCAAAAAGCGGGCAGAACTGGAAGCCGCGCGTTTAGCGCTCAATTTGATGCTAAAGGCAGGCGCAGGCAATGAAGCTTAAGCGCCTGGAAATATATGGGTTCAAATCTTTCGCGCAGCGGACGGAGATTTCTTTTAACGCAGGCATAACCGGTATTGTCGGCCCCAACGGTTCGGGAAAGAGCAATATAAGCGATGCTGTACGGTGGGTGTTGGGCGAACAGAGCGCCAAAGCACTGCGCGGTGCCAAAATGGAGGATGTCATTTTTAATGGCACGCAATCGCGCAAGCCCATGCCGTATTGCGAAGTCTCTCTTGTTTTTGACAATGAAGATAACGCGCTTAACACCCAATATGCCGAAGTGATGGTCACGCGCCGTGCATACCGCAGCGGCGAAGGGGAATACTACCTCAACAAACGCGCATGCCGTTTGAAGGACATTCTGGAACTATTCCGCGATACCGGTATAGGCAGGGAGGGGTATTCCATTATCGGACAGGGCCGTATCGACGATATTCTGTCCGTAAAGGGTGAAGAGCGGCGGCAGGTGTTTGAGGAAGCGGCAGGCATTGTCACCTACCGCGTGCGCAAAGAAGAAGCGGAAAGACGGCTGGAGAAAACCAGGGATAACCTGGTGCGCGTCGGCGATTTGATCGATGAGATATCCTCGCGCCTGGAGCCGCTGCATGAACAGTCGGAGACGGCAAAGAAATACTTGAAACTGTCCAATCGTTTAAAGGCGCTGGAGCTCAATATTTTCCTCGTGCGTCATGACAAACTCAAAGAGCGCATGGCATCGCTGCAAGCATTGATGCAGGAGCAGCAGGCAGTCATTGACGATAACGAAAACAAACTGGTGGAGCTGGGCGCGTTGCGTGACCGCTTGCAGCTGCAGCAGGAAGCATTGGAGGCGCAGTTCGGCGCTGCGCGGGATGCCTTGCAGGAAAAGAACGAGCTGCTGACGGGCACGCGTACCCGGCGGGAACGCCAGGCGGCGTCTATTCAGTCGCAGGAAAACGAAGCCACGCGCATACAGGAGATGGTGAAGGAAAGCGAAGAACGTACCGAGGAACTGCTGCGTTTGTTTGAGGAAAGCGACGCGGACTTGTCCGCCAAAGATGTCCTCCTAAAAAAAGCAAATGAAGATCTAAGCGGCCAAACCGAGCTGCTGGAAAAGTTGCTTCACCAAGCAGAAGAAGCAGAGCAGCGTCTTGACGAGCATAAGCAGCGCGTTCTCATGGCAGTCAATCGGCAAAGTGACCTAAAAAGCCGCGAAACACGCCAGATTACCATGCTGGCTCAGATGGAAAGCCGTTTAGCGGAAGTGTCCTCAAGCGCGCAAGAACAGGCTTTATATCTCCGGCAGTTGACGGAAGCGCTTGAATCAGCACGGCAGCAAAAAACGGATGCGGATATGCAGCTAAAGGCGCTGCGGGATGAAGCGGCTGCCATCGAAGAACATTTGCAGGACAAGACGGGTGCTCTCAATGAGAAACTGGACGCGCTGAAAACCCTCATGAGCCGCATTCAAAGCGACAAGAGCCGCCTGAACCTCATGGAAGAAATGTCAAAAGGCTACGAGGGCTATTACGGCGCGGTGCGCAAAGCCATTGCCTTTTCCCGGAACGATCCGCATGTACATGGCGTGGTGGCCAGGCTTATCCGGGTGCCCAAAGTGTATGAAACAGCGATCGACATGATATTGGGCGGCACGCTGCAGCACATAGTCACGGATGACGAAGAAACTGCCAAGAAACTGATCGACTACTTGCGCACCAACCGATTGGGACGCACAACATTCCTTCCCTTGACGGCAGTTCGCTCAAGAACGCTGTCGCAGGATGAGCGCCGGGTGCTTGATCTGCCGGGCAGCCTTGGTATCGCAAGCGACCTTATCGCGTTTGAAGAAGTCTATCGTGGCGTGATGGAGAATATTCTGGGCAGGACCATCATCGCCCGGGATCTGGACGCAGCCATTGCCATCATGCGCGCTGGACGGTACGCGTTTAGCGTGGTCACGTTGGAAGGCGATGTCATGCGGGCGGGCGGCGCCATGACGGGTGGTACATCGCAAAGTCAGAGCATCAGCCTGTTGGGGCGTGAGCGCGAGGTCAAGGAATTGCGCGAGAGTCTCCAGAAAATGGATCAGGAAGCCGTCGCATACCAGGATCAGGTTGTGGCACTGACGCAAGCGCGTGAAGAAACAAAATCCTTGCGCAATACGCACCAGGCACTCATCCGCGATGAAGAGATTGCCGTAGCCAGGGAGCAGGAGCGGGTGGGCAACGCCGATACTGCCCTAAGTGAAGCTGAGACGAGGCTGGAAAAGACAAGGGATGCGGAGGAACAGCTTGGGGCGGCTATCGCGGAAATCGAGCAGGATCTGCAGACTGCTACCAGCCAATCACAGGAAGTGACCGTTGACCGTGAAGAAATGGACAAGCAAACGGCATTGCTCCAGCTTGAAATGCTCCGTCAGCGGGACATGACGGAACTTCAGCGTGAAAAAGTTAACCGAATGCAGTTGGAAAATGCGTCTTTGGCGCACGCGGCAGAAACGCTCACACGGGATAAGTCCCGCTGGGGCGGGGAGATCGCTGCGCTGCGCGCGAGAGGGGACAAATACCGACAAAAACAGGCAGAGATGGCACAGAAGCTTTTGTCTGAGCGCGAAATCCTTGTGAGGACAGAAAATGAGGCGGACCGGCTGCTAAACGAGCGCGATCATGCCGAACAGCGCGTGCGCGAGCTGGATACAGACCGCAAGGAGCTGGCACAGGAACAGCGACGCATTAACGATGAAAACGATTTGGCGCACAAAATGGTGAGCGAATGGAGCGCCAGACAGCATAAAAACGAGCTGGTCTTATCGCGCACCGCGGACGAGCTCCAGACGATATCGGACCATATTTGGAACACCTATGAACTCACATACGCCGGCGCTGCGGGATGTCGTTTTGAAGAACGCTTCGATTTGCCCGGGGGCGAAAAAGAGGCAGAGGACATCCGGGGAATCATCAAGCAGATGGGACACATCAACGTGCAGGCGGTGGACGAGTATGCGCAGACCAAAGAACGTTATGACACAATGGTCATCCAGCGCGACGACGCGCAACGCGCGGAAGAGGATTTGGCGGAGCTCATACACAAACTGCTCCTGCGTATGGAAACACAGTTCGTAGCGGAATTTGAGAAACTCAATAGTTTCTTCGGGGAGACTTTTGCGCGTCTCTTTGGCGGCGGCAAGGCATCGCTGCAATTGAGTGATCCTACGCAGCCCCTTTCCTGCGGCATAGACATCGTTGCCCAGCCGCCGGGCAAAAATCTGCAGCTGCTCAGTCTGCTGTCAGGCGGCGAGCGCGCGTTGACAGCCATAGCAATTCTATTTGCCATGCTGAAACTCAAGCCGACACCGTTTTGTATGTTGGACGAAATTGAGGCCGCGCTCGATGACGCCAATATCGGCTATTTCGCGGAGTATTTGGCGGAGTATGCCATTTCCACGCAATTCGTTGTGGTGACACACCGCAAAGGGACTATGGAGCGTTGCGATGCGCTGTATGGCGTGGCGATGCAGGAAAAGGGCATCTCCGGCATGGTTTCGGTCAATCTGGAAGACTACGCTTAACCGGGAGGGTATCAATGGCAAAGGAAAGTTTTTTTCAAAGGCTTAAGCAGGGGCTGAGCAAATCGCGCGGCAGCCTGACAAATCGTGTGGATGATCTGGTCGCGGCCAGCCCGCAAGTGGATGATGATTTCTTTGAGGAGTTGACGGACATTCTCGTCATGGCGGACACCGGCATGGCGACCGCCGAGGAACTCGTCGGGAGGCTGCGATCGGAAACCAAACAACGGCACATCAAAAGCGCACCGGAGGCTCGGGAAATGTTCAAAGGAATACTCATTGACCACATGAGCATCCCCCGTCCGCCGCTCAAATGGCCCATGGTAATGCTGGTGGTGGGCGTCAACGGCGCGGGAAAGACCACCACGGTGGGCAAACTGGCGCTGCGCTTTAAGGAAGTAGGCCGTTCAGTGGTGCTTGCGGCAGCGGATACCTTCCGCGCCGCCGCGGATGATCAACTGGCAGTGTGGGCAGAGCGTGCGGATGTGCCGCTGATTAAACATCAGGAAGGCAGCGATCCGGCAGCGGTCGTCTATGACGCCGTGCAGTCTGCCAAGGCGAAAAAGACGGAACTGCTGATCGTCGATACGGCGGGACGGCTGCATAACAAGAAGAATTTGATGGATGAGCTTAACAAGATCCGCCGCGTTATCGATCGTGAGTATCCGGAATCCACCATGCGCAGTATGCTGGTGCTGGATGCGACGACCGGTCAAAACGGGCTTAACCAAGCCAAGCAATTCAAGGAGGCCGCGGAGATAAACGGTATTATCCTGACTAAACTGGACGGAACCGCCAAAGGCGGCATCGCCTTGGCGATCCGCAGGGAACTCAATATCCCTGTGTGGTACATTGGTGTCGGTGAAGGCATCGATGATTTGCAGGAGTTTAAGGCGAAGGAGTTCATCGATGCGCTTTTCTGATGGTGAGGAGCACCGCATGCCTGTGGCAAAGCGCACCGCGCTATGTTATAATTTGGCGCGAAAGGGGCATACCATATGGATGAGAAAACGATACCTGATTTGATCAGCAGGGCGGAGGCAAGCGAAAAGTGATGCCTTGCCGCCACACTTTTGTATCCATCGATATGACCGCCCTCAGAAGCAACGCTCAGTCGTTGCGAGCCTTTTTGCCCGATAGCGTGCATCTGATGGCAGTGGTCAAAGCCAACGCCTATGGGCACGGGATGGTTGAGTCTGCTCGGGCGTTCCTGCGGGGCGGTGCGGATCATTTAGCGGTGGCACTGGCGGAAGAAGGCGTGCTGCTCAGGGATAAGGGCGTTACTTGCCCCATTTTGGTGCTGGGACCCATGAACGAAGAAGGCTTCCTGGCGGCAGCCGAGCATGGGCTTATCCCCACTCTTCATTGTCCTGAGAATCTACCTTTGGCGGAAAAAGCAGCTCAGCAGTATGGCATTCACATGCCCGTTCACCTGAAAGTGGATACGGGCATGAGTCGCATCGGCTTTCGGGAAGAAGGCGAGTGGCGTCAGGCATTGGAAACGCTGCTGCATAGCGTAAATCTTGATCTTACCGGCGTTTATACCCACTTTGCCGACGCGGATGAGCAGGATAGCGCGTTCACGCAGCTGCAGCTTGACAAGTTCAAGCGTTTTACGCTGGGTCTGCCTGCCACAGTACTTCGCCATGCAGCCGCGAGCGCCGCAACATTACACTTGCCGGAAACGCATCTGGACATGGTGCGCGTTGGCATAGCGCTGTATGGTTACCCGCCGGTTCCGACGCCGTTGCCTCTTGAATCCGCAATGCAGTTCATTACGGAAGTTACCGCGCTGAGAACCATCGAACAGGGCGATTTTGTCAGCTACGGCTGTACCTTTCGGGCCGATGAAGCGACACGCGTTGCCACTTTGGGGGTCGGTTATGGCGACGGTTATCCGCGGTACTTATCGGGTAAGGGCGAAGTATTGATCCGCGGCAAGCGGTGCCGGGTTTTGGGGCGCGTCTGCATGGACCAGACGATGGTGAATGTATCAAACATTCCGGACGTTCAAGTGGGGGACAAAGCGGTGCTGATGGGCGCGGGGGGTGCGGAACGAATCGGTGCGGATGACCTTGCCCGGCTCACGGACACCATCACCTACGAGGTGCTTTTGTCGCCTAAGGAGCGGGTTCCCAAACGTTACACAAACAAAATTGAGGAGGATGACGATGCTTAAGGCTCGCGATGGAAAGCAGCGCAAGGAGAGTCCCAAACCATATGTACCGGGCACACCGCTTAGCAAACTGGCCGTCAAGCGCGGGACCCGGATTTTAGCCTACCTCCTGATTTCGGCCTTTCTTTTCCTTTTCCTGGGCCAGCTGATGTCTTTGGGGCAAGGCTTGGTCCGCGTGCTGATCAACCTGGTCATTCTTATGGCATTTGCGTCGCTTCTATATATGGAAGGTGCCAAGATAGGGGAAGACGATGTTGCTTTTGGTGAAATAGCGTATAGCCGCCGCGAAAACGGGCACACGATTCCCCGTGATGATCTGGCACGCTGTTTCCACCCCATCAAAGGTTTCGTGACTGCCGCCGCGGGTGTTCTGCCATTGTTTCTTGTGTGCCTTATATTCGCATTTATGGCGCAAAAGCAAGTCTATCGTTTGGGCGCTTTGCCTGATTGGGTGACTGCGTTTGAGCGTGATCGCTCGGTGCAGCTGGCCCTTGCCTACTATCATGAAACCATGCCGGTCCTGCCGGAAAACATCCTGCGGGTACTGGTACGACTGCTTCTGTTTCCGTACGTCAGCATATTCGGCCCTGAGAATGCCGATGCTATGCTGTTTATGGAGCGTTTGAGCCCGTTACTGGTGCTTCTCGTCCCATCCTTCTTTGGCGTTGGATATTTGCGCGGTCCTGCTCAGCGCAGCATGGTTCATAGTGATATCGCAAAAAACGCCAAGCGGCGCGTCCGGCGCGAGAAGAAAGCACGCAAGAAACGCGTCGAGAAAAACGAGCGCATTATTTGAGGGTGGCATGAGAATCATTGCAGGCCGGTTCAAATCCCGCATGCTAAAGGCTCCGGAAGGCAGTGACACGCGGCCGACATTGTCACGGACAAAAGAATCATTGTTTTCGATTCTGTTTGACGCGTGCGAAGGGGCCCGCGTGCTGGATTTGTTTGCCGGCAGCGGCGCACTCGGGTTGGAGGCGCTAAGTCGTGGCGCCCGGTCCGTGGTGTTTTGTGATACCGCATCCGCGGCTATCCGCGTTCTGAAGGAAAACACCGCCTCACTTAAGGTGGAAAAAGAAGTCAGTATCGTCAAAGCGGATTGGCGGCACGCGCTGGCGAGCCTGCATGCAGACGCGGCCGAGTTCGATCTCATTTTCATCGATCCGCCCTACCGCGCCGCAATCATTCCCATCATGAAAATGCTGGACGATATGCAATTGCTTTCAAAATCGGGTATAATCATTGTGGAACATGCCGCAGACATCGAAGTTCTGCCTACTTCGCGTTATGTAGTCTCTGATATCAGGCGCTACAGAGATACCAGCCTCACCTTTTTTAGAAGGGATGATGACCATGAAAGCGGCGATATATCCGGGGTCCTTTGATCCCATCACCAACGGACACCTGGACATTATCAAGCGCACTGAATATTTCTGCGATCATTTGATCGTTGGGGTATTGATCAATCCCTCCAAGAGCGCGCTGTTCAGTGTGGAAGAGCGCATGGACTTCATCAAGGATGCCTGCAAGAAAATGCCGCACGTGTCCGTAGTGCAGTACAGCGGTCTCGTAGCGGACTTTGCCCGCGAAAGACAAATCAGCGTTATCGTACGGGGCATACGCGGCAACGGCGACCTTGAAAACGAAATGACCATGGCGCGCACCAACAGGCAACTGTATGCGCAGCTTGATACGGTGTTGTTGCCCGCGAATGCCGCGTACGAACATGTGTCTGCTTCCATGGTCAAAGAGATCGCCTACTTCCATGGCGATGTCAAAGAGTTTGTACCCGCACGCGTGGCGCAGGCTCTGCGCCGGCGTTTCCAATAGATTTGAACCATGAAATACATAAGGAGGAGCAACCTATGCCAAGAAATGAAGTTTTCGCCCTTATCGATGAATTGACGCTGACACTGCAAAACGCCAAGAAGATCCCTTTTTCGGGCTCCGTTATGCTTAACCAGGACGATGCCGCTGATATGCTCAAACGTATCGTAGCCAGTTACGACCCATCGCTCGAGCAAGCGAAGAAGATTATCGCGAACGAGGAAAACATCATCAGCGAGGCACACGCTGCTGCGGGACAAACGTTGTCGGACGCGCAAGCGCAGGCGCAAGGCGTGGTCAATGAAGCCAACAACTATGCGCAGCAAAGCAACGCAAACGCTGACAAGTATGTGGCAGATACCACGCGCCAGGCGGAAGAGCAGGCGCGCGCGGTGATGGCGGACGCGCAAGCCCGGGCCCAGCAAATGATTGAAGACGCGAAGGCGCACGCCGATGAGCTGGTCAGCAAAACCACCGTATTGGCCCGCGCGCAAGCACAGGCCCAGGAAATTCTTGAAGGCGCCAATCAACATGCGGCAGCGCTTCGTGAACAGACCCGGCAGGACTTGGGCAGCTTGCTTCAGCAGGTGGATGGCAATTTGGCGACGCAGCTGGACAACCTCCGGATGCTCAGCCAAAACATCAACGCTATGAATGGTTATGACAATGAGGAACCGAGCAGCTAAGACGCAAATTCGTTCTAAATTTCTATCGCCGCCTGCCAATATTGGGTTTGACAGGCGGTATCTTCTTTGCTAT
>LFRM01347616.1_pt2 | contig 17172 bp, 17 predicted proteins | sample 618341 | NCBI WGS metagenome assembly LFRM01 (sample SAMN03654438, study PRJNA283298) | anaerobic digester metagenome | isolation source: pool of bioreactors CSTR01a, CSTR02a, and CSTR03a thermophilic anaerobic... | place: Denmark: Kgs. Lyngby | collected 2014-05-21 | reverse complement strand
TCGACTTTGCTGCGTTGAGAGAGTATCTGCTTTTTCAAATGTGGGATCAGACTGTGCGCGTATAGCGCGTGGAAGATCTCTGGGCGTAGGCGGGTTTTGCCGTCTCTACCTTTCAATTCCCGTTCAACTGCTAACCCGCTGCAAGGGTGGCAGGTGTCTAGTTCACTTAGCAATAAATCAAAGAGACGGGGGTCAAACTGCGGCATGTCGCAGGCTGTGATGTAGACGTAGGGGGAGTTGGCAACGCTCAAGGCTGCGTGTATGCCGCTCATAGGACCGCGAGAAGGTAATTTATCCTGAGTCAGCACAACGTTCTGCCCTTGATAGAGGCCGGCTGTTTTTGTCACGACTATTATCTCTTCAAAATAAGGCTCCAGCTGTTCAATCAGCTGATGTACCACTAGTTTGCCGTCGCGTTTTAGAGTCTGTTTATCCTGACCCATACGGCTAGCCTTGCCGCCGGCCAGAATAGCGGCCGAGCGACACAAGGGGCTTTTTGTGATTTTTTCTCTTAAGTCATGTTTCATAACGCTTTAATCCTAGCATAGTGGGGGACAGAATAATGTCATTAGGCGGAGCCGATGTGGTAGACTATTTGCAAATCACAAACCCTGCAGTCTCTTATCTGCAGGCTGCTTTTAATAAGAAGGAGGCCATTAAATGACCAATAAGAAACAAGCCGGAATTCCGCACGTCAGCTCGTACAAATGTACGCTCTGTCACAAGGAGTTCCCTTATGATGCGGAAATGCTGACCTGCCCTGACTGCGGTGAAAAAGGGATTTTAGACATTCTCTATGATTACGATGTGATCAAGGAAAATGTATCCCGTGAAAGCCTGGCACAGGACCACACGAACAGCATGTGGCGCTATAAAGCATTCCTGCCTCTCCAAGAGCGAGATTACACACCCTTTTTGCGTGTCGGCTGGACGCCGCTTTATGAATCTTTGCGCTTGGGCGATGAGCTCGGTTTGAAGAAACTCTACATCAAAGACGACGGTTTGAATCCGACTGCTTCTCTCAAAGACCGCGCCAGCGCAGTTGCTGTTGCGAAGGCATTAGAGCTGGGCTATGACACGATTTCCTGTTCCTCAACCGGAAATGCTGCCTCCTCCTGTGCCGGAAACGCAGCTCGTATGGGCTTGAAGAGCGTTATCTTCGTGCCTGAGCGCGCACCGGAAGGGAAGCTGGCTCAGATGTTGATCTTCGGCGCTCGTGTAGTTTCAGTTATTGGCGACTATAAAGATACTTTCGATCTTTCCAAAATGGCCATTGAAAAATATGGCTGGTTCAATCGCAACGCCGGCATCAATCCGGTTATGGCAGAAGGAAAGAAGACCGTTTCATTTGAAATTGCAGAACAACTGAATTGGGAGCCGACCGACTGGGTCGTGCTTTCTGTCGGTGACGGCTGCACTGTTGGCGGAGTGTACCTCGGTTTCCGCGACCTCTATGAGACAGGTTTGATCGATCGCATTCCGAAGATTCTCGGTGTCCAATCCTGCGGCTGTTCTCCCTTCTTTGATGCTGGCACTGAGTGCAGAGCACTCATCCCTACAGCAGAGAATACATGTGCTGACTCCATCTCGGTTGGTGTCCCGCGTAACCCGGTTAAGGCACAGCGTGCTGTTGCAGCTTCCGGCGGAGAGTGGGTTGCCGTTCCGGACGAGGAGATTCTTGCAGCTATGAGTTTGCTGGGACGCACAGAAGGCATCTTCGGCGAACCCGCCGGTGTCACCGGTACTGCAGGTATTAAGGCAGCAATGGAACAAGGCATTATTAAGCCCAACGAAACCGTTACCGTCATCGTTACCGGAAATGGTTTGAAAGATACAAAGAATGCTCTGGCTGCAGCCGGCAGCTCAGTTAAGAGCAAACCTACTTTAGAAGCGCTGCAAGCCAGCGGAATCCTTGACTAAGGATCTTAAGAAATGAATCTGAGCGCGACAGCCGTCGCGCTCAAGTTTTTTGGGGAGACGCCTATGGACTATGAGAAACTTGGACAATTCTATTTGGGTACAGTCGCTGAAGATCGGGATGGTGATGGCCGTCCGGATTTCATGTTATTCGACTCGCGGGAATTAAGAACACATGCAATTTGTGTAGGTATGACCGGAAGCGGTAAAACGGGCCTAGGCATTGCGATGTTAGAGGAAGCCGCCATGGATGGTATACCTGCCATCATCGTCGATCCCAAAGGTGATATGGGCAACTTGCTTTTGTCTTTTCCCGGTTTAACAGCTGAAGAGTTTCGCCCTTGGGTGCAGGCTAGTGAAGCGAAGACCAAAGGTATCACTGTAGATGAGTTGGCGGAAGAAAAAGCAGAATCTTGGCGTGCAGGCCTGACCGCCTCAGCGCAAACCGGAGATCGCATTCGTGTGATGCGTGAACGCTGTGAGTTCGCACTCTATACTCCTGGTGGACTTTTCGGTAGACCGCTATCAGTGGAAGGTTTGTTCAGCGCGCCGAAAGAACAAGATGTGGAGATCGTTAACGATATGGTCGTTTCTGCGACCAGCAGTCTCTTGCATCTCATCGGACTAGAAGTGAACCCCATAAAGAGCCGTGAACACGTCTTTCTTTCTGAGATTATTCGTCAACGCTGGAGCGAAGGCAAGGCAGTCGATTTGCCTCATCTGGTCCAAGCTGTTCAGAATCCGCCAATTAAGACGATCGGCGTCATGGATATTGAGACCTTTTTCCCGGAAAAAAATCGCTTCGAACTGGCTTTGCAGTTGAATTCCATTTTGGCATCACCCTCTTTCGCCAGCTTTTTGCAGGGCGAAGAACTGAATATTGACAGGCTGCTCTACACGGCAGAGGGTAAACCGAAACTGTCGATTCTCTCAATTTCGCACCTTTCAGAGGCTGAGCGTATGTTCTTCGTGACGCTACTCTTAAACCAGATGATCAGCTGGATGCGCAGCAAGGAAGGTACCGACAGCCTCAGAGCTTTGTTTTACATGGATGAGATTTTCGGCTATTTCCCGCCCGTTGCCAATCCTCCATCCAAACTACCGCTCTTGACTTTACTGAAACAAGCGCGTGCTTATGGCTTGGGGCTCGTCTTAGCCACTCAAAACCCGGCCGACCTCGATTACAAAGGTCTTTCGAATATCGGCACTTGGTTTATTGGTCGCCTTACCACCGAGCGAGACCGTTCACGTCTGTTGGATGGCATGGTTGACACCGCTCACGTCGGACTTGAACGCTCTAGCCTGTCCGGAACAATTGCTAATCTGGAGAAAAGGCAATTTCTCGTCCGCCGGCCTTCAGAGAAAGAACCGACCTTATTTACGACTAGGTTCTGCATGTCCTATCTGGCAGGACCTTTGAGCAGAGAGCAAACTGCTTTGCTCGCTCGTCCGACTGCGGGCGATCTTGAGCCGAGCGGGAGCGTTGCTGCAAGTGAAACAGTGGAGCAAGTTGCCGGGGAAACGTCGGACGATACGAAGCCCGCTGAAGTCGAAATTCAGAGCGGTCAGATCACGCAGGCTCCGCTGCCCGCAGCAGGCATCCCCGTACATTACTTGCACGATACGACGGCAATAGGCGGAAAGTACGTTCCGGCCTTGCTCGCTTATTTTACAATCCATTATGTGAACGAAAAACATGCTATCAGCAAGGATCGCGAAATAGTTCGCGTTACTCCGCTTAGCGATGGCCTAGTCCCGGTAGACTGGAGCAATTCGCAAGTCTTTGAACCGCAAGAAATTGAAAGCGAAGATCAGCCGCCGCAGGGTGCTACCTATGCAGCACTGTCGGCTGAAGCTCGCAAGAAAACGAGTTTCACTCAATGGCAGCGACAAGCAGTTGACTACGCCTACCGCAACGATTCTCTCGACTATTTCTTGCACAAAGAACTGAAGATGTACTCGGAGCCGGGAGAGAGCCAGGGCGATTTCGCTGCTCGGGTACAGATGGCTGCCCGCGAAGAACGCGATGCTGCCTTGGATAAGCTACGTGATCAGTACGAAAAAAAGCAGCGCTCGCTTGAAGGCAAAATAATCAAGGCAGAGGAAAAAGTTGACCGTGAGACAGAGCAGGCCAAGGATGCCAAGAGACAGACTGCTATCTCCTTCGGCTCGGCCGTTCTGGGAGCTTTGCTTGGCAAATCACTGGTGACTCAGTCTTCAGTAGGAAGAGCAGGCACAGCTGCCAAGAGTGCCAGCCGCAGCAAAAGGCAGTCGGAAGACATTGTGCGCGCAGAAGATGCCTTGAAACGTCTAGTTGACGAAAAAACGGAGCTCGATGCCGAAATGGAAGAAGCTCTAGTTGAACTGGCCGCTGTCTATGACAATGCCTCCGATAATGTAGAAACAGTCCTGATTAAACCGCTAAAGCGTGACGTTACTGTCAAGGCCTTTGCTCTACTCTGGGTACCGGAGGCTATGTTTTAGCTAGGATATGTTAGCTCGTATAGTAGCTATCAGATCCTCAACCATCTGCTCTCGAGGCGTGAGTATCTCCACTCCTTGATCGACAATCTGATGCAGACGATTAGCCATATCGTCTGCATCAAGTCTACTGCCTACTAATATTTCACTAATATCATCGATGAAATCGCCATCAAGAGCGTCGCTGTAGACGATAAGGTTTGCTATTTTTCCACCCTTGATTTCAAAACCTAGGCGAGCTTCGCCCCAAGCCAGCCTGCCGGTCTCTATTTCCAGATCGAAAGGCACGGTTTTGCCGTAACGCCAATCCCAAGAGGAATACTTTTCCTCTAGAGCTGCCAGCTTCTCATCGCGCTCGAACTCGTCAATCTGAACTTCATCGACTTCAAGATCCTGTCCGTAACGCTCAACAAAGGCCTTTTTTACCGCCTCTGACAATTGCGACAAGCTCAGATCGGCTTGTGCATCCCGCAAATTTCCAACGCGCGAACGCACGGAAGCGATGGCTTTGGATTTCAGTTTTACGTCCGAGACCGTGAGGAAATGCACTAAACGCTCAAAATTTGAGTTAAACATCAAAGTACCGTGATGCAAGCCCACTCCCTGTGAGAAGCGGAAAGCATTTCCGGAGAATTTTTTGCCATCCAAGAGAATATCATTGCGCCCGCTGCGCTCGGCTTGAATGCCTAAGGACAAGGCAGCATCCAAAATGACCTTGAAACTCTCGTCCAGATCCAGTTTCGATTGCGGTAGAATAATCGAGAAATTCAGATTGCCCAGATCGTGATAGACCGCGCCACCGCCTGTGCTGCGGCGAGCCAGATAACCGCCATCTTCTTCCAATAAGGTGCAGCGGCATTCGGCCCAAGCATTCTGGTTTCTACCTATCACGACCGTGTTGGCGTTTTGCCAAAGATAGAGGATTGCACTATAGCGCCTTTGTCCAGAGTCGTCGGCATCACTTTTGCATAGCCCCATGAGGTAATCTTCTAGAGCCAAATTATGCCAAGGGTTGGTGCGGTCGGTTGAAAGCAGCAAGACGGGTTTTTTTGTCATTCATTTCTCCTTATATATCTGATGAGCTAGTATCGTTAATTAATGATAATTTGTATCTTGCATGCGAATTGCACGCTGAACCATTATAAAACAAAAACGGAACAACACAAGTTAGTCAAGATCGGTATAATTAGCGAGACATACTGCTTGCAAAAGATGTGCATGGAAGGAAAATAGATAATGCTTGATCCGAGAGATAAGGAATTCCAAGAACAGGATAGATTCGATACCCAAGACTTGCTGGAGCTGATGGCCTTTTTGCGCAGCGAAGATGGCTGCCCTTGGGATCGTGCTCAAGACCACGAGAGTATTCAGGAGAATATGCTGGAAGAAGCCTACGAGGCTGTCGACGCCATCCAGTGTCGTGATGATGCGAAGCTCTGTGAAGAGTTGGGCGACGTACTGATGCAGGTCGTTTTTCACGCTCAATTAGCAGCGGAACGTGGAGCCTTTGACTATTCGGATGTGGTGAGCGGTATTAGCAAAAAGCTGATTTCGCGCCATACACATCTCTTCGGAGACGACTGCGCTCTAACAGCAGAGGAAGGGCTAGACACTTGGACCAAAAACAAAAAGTTGGAACGTAATTATGACAAGACGTCACAAATGCTCACCGATGTACCACGCTCCATGCCTGCCCTGATGCGAGCCGCTAAGTTGCAAAAGCGTGCTGCCAAAATCGGTTTCGACTGGCCATCTGCTCAAGGGGCTCGAGCTAAAATGCAGGAAGAATTGGCCGAGTTAGAGCAGGAGCTGGCCCGGCGAGAAGAAAGCGAAGTACCTTCAGCAGATAAGGAAGTGGAACGTGCCGTCCAGGCTGAAGCCGGCGATCTACTCTTTGCAGTAGTTAATTACTTACGTCTAAATAAAATTGAGCCGGAGTCTGCCCTCTCGGGTTGCTCGGAGTCTTTTATCCGCCGCTTTCAAAGCATGGAGGAGATTGCAGCAGAAGAGGGTCAGGATTTGGACTCAGGTCTGTCTCTGGAGGAGCTGGATAGCTTCTGGGACGAGGCCAAGAGACGGGAACGATAGGAGGATAAAAATGAGATTGGATAAATATTTAAAAGTGTCGCGTATCGTTAAACGCCGTACCGTGGCCAAGGAGATTGCCGATGCGGGTCGCATTACTGTCAACGGCGTGAGAGCTAAAGCAGGTACGGAATTAAAGGTCGGAGATATCTTAGAGATTGGATTCGGACAAGGGAAAACCCGGGTGCGAGTTCTCGAGTTGCGTCCCTCAGCACGCAAAGAAGAAGCGGAAAACCTGTATGAATTATTGGAGACTGAGTAGAAAGTAGATAACATTTTAGTAACATAAAGATGTATTTTTATTAAAATTCTAATAATTTCAATTTTAGGTCTTGCAAAACCGAACAAACTCGATTAGCATAACTGTAAATTAGAGCGGATGTCAGTACGACAGGAGATCAGGTATGGCGAGGGAAAAAGCAAAATCGAGAAATCGTTCTACACGTGCTTACCTCTTACGCATTTGTCTGGGCGTGATGATCGTGCTTGTAACAGCAGTCTGTACTAATCTGTACTTTCAGCAGGAAGAAGAGTTTCAGCGACTGAGTCTGGAAGAAGAGCAACTGCAGCGCCAGATGGATTCACTTCATCAGGAATATGATGACTTGAGCAGACAATACGAGATGCTGGATTCGGATGCATTTATCGAGAGTATTGCTCGAGATTATCTGGGCATGTGTCGTCCTGAAGATACATTAATTATCAGTAGATAAATTTTTACTTAGACTAAATAAAAAGATGGCCGCGAACACGACCATCTTTTTTTAAGTTTATTTTTTTAACGGCGCTACTGTTATTGAGCTGCGTTAAGCTCGGCAATTTTCACTATTACGGAAGTGGCTAGAGCCATGCCGCGTGTCAGCACCAATTCATAACGACCGTGATAATTGTAACCTCCAACAAAAATGTTGGGGCAGGGCAGCCCGCGATAAGTCAGCTGAGCACCATCGGTTCCACCGCGAATCGGGCTTTCCTCAATCTCGATCTCCAAGTCTTTCATGGCTGCACGAGCCAGGTCGATTACGTGTGTAGAGTCTTGAATCACATCAAGCATGTTGTAGTAAGAATCTTCGATCTCGAGGCTAAGTCGCTGTCCATATTTTTTATTCAGGAAGTCAACGATGTCTGCCAGCAATTCCTTCTTCTGCAGGAATAAAGCTTTGTCATGATCGCGAATAATATATTCAAGATGAGCCTCTTCCACCGTGCCGTTGAATTCGGTGAGTAGATAAAAGCCATCATGTCCGTCTGTCCACTCCGGCCGTTCACCTACAGGCAGTAAGCTCTGTAATTCCATGCCGATCAACGTGGCATGAATCATCGTATGCTTGGCTGTACCGGGATGAACATTGCGACCTTGGATTGTGATCTTGGCACTAGCCGCATTGAAAGTTTCATAGTTGAAATCGCCGATGGGGCCACCGTCCATTGTATAGGCAAAATCTGCGCCAAAACGTTCCAAGTCTAATAAAGAGGCGCCGTGACCAATTTCCTCATCCGGCGTGAAGGCCACCGCGATATCGCCCCGTTCAATTTCAGGATGCGCTATCAGATAGCTCACAGCTTCCATGATGGCGACGATGCCAGCCTTGTTGTCGGCACCCAGTAAAGCAGTGCCGTCGCTGGTGATTATTTCTTCTCCAATCAGATCATTCAGGAATGGGAAACTGTCCACTTCTATGCTGAACTCATCATTCAGTCGAATGTCTCCGCCCTCGTAAGTGAAGATCTGCGGTTCCGTAGTGACGCCGGACATGTCCGGAGCTGTATCGATATGAGCGAGAAAGCCGATCGTAGGCAAATCTGCCTTGTTGCCTGCTAAGTGCCCATAGACGTAAGCATGCTCCTCGTCTAGATAAGCTTCCAAGCCTATATCCTGCAGCTCCTGATATAGTAGGCGTGCCAGATCAAGCTGCCCCGGACTGCTGGGTGTCACCTGACTGTTTTGTGGATTTGCGCGCGTGTCGATGGCAATATAACGGCTAAATCGTTCACGCACTCCTTCGTAATCGATCATTGTGTTTTTCATGACCTCTACAGCTCCTGTCTGTTTCTTAAAGCTCTACTCAGAGTTTCCGCATCAGCGTATTCCAAGTCCGCTCCCATCGGAATTCCGTGAGATAGCTGGGTGGTCTTAATTCCTGTCTGATGTAAAAGCCTGGCAATATATAGTGCCGTCGCTTCGCCTTCGATACTGGGATTCAAAGCTAGAATAATTTCGCTTATTTCTTGATGTTCCTGCAATCTTTGCAAGAGCTCACGCAGCTTAATGTCTTCCGGACCAATATCCTCCATCGGGGAAATAGCACCGTGCAGAACATGGTAGAGTCCGTCATAATTTTGGACGCGCTCCATCACGGCTACGTCTCGAGGATTTTCCACGACGCAGACAACAGTGCGATCACGCTTGTGTGAACTGCAGATCTCACAAGGATCATCTTCAGTTAGATTGCAGCAGTGAGAGCAGAGCGTGACATCATCTTTGGCATCCTTGATAGCATCAGCCAAGGCAAATGCCTGTTCCTTATCCTGGGCCAGTATATGAAATGCCAGGCGTTGAGCTGTCTTAGCTCCTACGCCCGGCAGTTTATTCAACTCCGCAATCAAGCGAGTGATTGCAGGACTAAAGCGCATTGCCATGTTTTAAAAACCCGGGAAGTTCAAGTCACCACCTGTGACCTGTGACATGCGAGCTTCCACCTTTTCATCGAGCTGACGCATCGCGTCGTTGATTGCAGCGCTGATCAGATCTTGCAGCATTTCTACGTCCTCGGCGTCAACAACGTCAGGATTGATCTCGAGTTCGAGTACCTGATGACTTCCGCCAACAAGTGCGCGTACAACGCCGCCGCCTGAAGTAGATTCGGCTGTCATCTCAGCAGTTTCTTCTTGGGCCTTGGCCAGTTCTTCTTGCATTTTCTGAGCTTGGCGCATCAGTTGATCCATTTGGTTTCCACCACCACCGCGCGGTCTGCCGCCGCCCCGATATCCGCCTCGTCCTTTTGCCATTATCTTGTACCTCCGTTTAATAATTCCTCGTCAATGTGAAGAGGGATTGATCTTTTATCTGTAATTCTTTTTAACTTTATCATCCAGTCTTCTTCAGCTGTAACAGCATCAGCACTGGCTTCATCTTCCAGTATGACTTCCAATTCAATATTTTCGTTTAAGAGTTCCACCAAAATTCTGCGAATAGTGGCGCGTGAATCAGCTTCATTAATGCAAGCGTGTTGACCTTCTAAAGAGTGGTCAAAAAGCAGAGTCCAAACGTTGCCTCTACGACTTACTTTAGCAGGTCGCGCCATCAANNCTTTGCTTGATCAAGCTTTACTGCCGGCTCTGGGGGTGTTACTTCTATTTCTTCAACAGTAGCCTTCGCTGCTGGCAGCTCGGGCTCTTGTGTTTTCTCCTCTTTGGCGATAACAGCGGCTTCTGTAGCTGCTTCGGTTTGGGCAGCTACTGCAGGCGCAGGCACTTCTTCTAGTCTTTCAGCCTGTGGCTGCGGCTCGACCTTGGCGGTTGCAATAGCTTCTGGAGCTCGTGGCTCAGGTTTGGTGACCACAACAGGCGGCTCAGCAGCTTCTGCAATTCGCTGTTCTGCAGCTGGTTCTGCTTGAGCTACCGGCGTTTCGACTCGTACTTCTTGTTTAGAACGAACTTCCCGACTTCCCGTTTCCGTTTCACCAAAAGTGTTTCGCAAGCGCGCAGCTAGTGCAAGTAAACCTATTTCTAGACTTGTGCGGATATCGGGAGAGAAGCGCAGCTCAGAACTCAGACGAGCCAGAGAAGCAATGCTCTCACTTATTAACTCGCTTGAAGACTGATCAGCGAGCGCACTTAGCTGCTTAAGCCCGGCACTTGTCATTTGGATCAGTTCTTCCGGATTGCGAGAGACTTTTACAATCAAGAGATTCCTCATATATGAAGAGAGATCCAGTAAGAAGCGTGTGAGATCCCGGCCACTCATGAGCAGTTCCTGAATGGAACGCAGCAAGGCATCCGGATCATAATTCAGAATGGATGCAGCTACCGTGTGAAGGAATTGGTCAGGGACGCGACCCGCCATTTGCAGAACATCGTCGCGCTCAATATCACCCGGAATTTGGCGCAGTTGATCTAAGAGGCTGATCGCATCTCTCATCCCGCCGTTGGCTAGCTGGGCAATAACAGCAAGAGCATCATCAGTGATGCTGAGACTGAGCTCGTCCGCTATTGTGCGCAGGCGTTGAACAATGTCCGCTTGGCTGATGCGCCTGAACTCGTAGTGCTGGCAGCGAGACATAATTGTAGCGGGAATACGATGTGGTTCCGTTGTCGCCAGAATAAAAACAGCATGTGAAGGCGGCTCTTCCAACGTTTTCAATAGGGCATTGAAAGCCTGTTGTGAGAGCATATGTGCTTCGTCGATTATATAGACTTTATATTCGGCTAAAACCGGGGTGAAGATGATTTCAGATGTCAGACGTCGGACATCATCGACCCCATTATTAGATGCGGCGTCAATTTCCTGAATGTCCATTAGTGAGCCGCTGTTGGCAGCTAGACAGGTTTCGCATTCATTACAGGGATTGCCGTCATCCGGATTAAGACAATTGATGGCCTTGGCGAAAATTTTTGCAAGTGATGTTTTCCCCGTGCCTCTGGTGCCGCTGAACAAAAAGGCATGAGCAAAACGTCCGCTGCGTATACTTTGCTGCAATGGTAAGACTACTTGCTTTTGAGCTACAACATCGCGGAAATTTTGCGGACGCCATTGACGATAGAGTGCCAATTTCTCGGTAGTGGACAAGTTGACCTCGATTCCATAAAAAACCGCCGCCTCTGAGTCACAACCGAGGCAGGCTTCCCCGCGGCACATATGGTTGATCGCTTACCGCTGCTTCCTTCCGGACCTGACGGGTTTCACGGGCCACATCGCACGGGACCCACGATCGGTTGCGACTCAGACGCGGCGATCCGTGTGCTTTTCTCGTTTATTCTAACGTATCTAGGACAGAAATAAAAGGATGGTATCGCATGTAATTTCGCAGACCGGAGTATCTGCCAGATTTGCTGATACTAAGAGACGCAAAGCGTACTCTTGCCACAGCCCGATTGCCCGAGCAAAGCAAGAAAAGAGCCCGGAGCTAAAATCTGAAAATGGACAACGAAGCGCATGATAGCACAGCCTTGAGGATTTCCTCTTTGCTTTATCAGCTTGTCAAATATTCAAAATGAGAATCGCCAATCTGTAAGAAAAATATAAAAACAATGTATAAAATATTAGTTACATTTTGTCGAAATCGTCACTTATGGAATAGGCAGCGAGGATGCTATGGAATATAATGAAAATATAAGTCCAGCAGGTTAAATTCCATCCTGTTCATGGAGGTGAAAAAATGCGTACCAAAAAACTGCTCGTCCTTGTTCTCTTTCTTCTTCTGGCCGGAGGTCTAATTAGTTGTAATTCAGACAAAACCGAAATCGAAGCTGTTCGTCTGCATTCGAATTCCTATTTGATCGTGTCGAAGAACGAATTCTCTCAGCAGATCGGTGACTTGCTTACGATTTATTTCCCGGACGACTTGGAACAACCCCCGTTGGGCAGCTTGGCCAAGATTAGCTTAGAACCCGAAATAAGAGAAAGTTATCCGCCCCAGGCAGATGCTAAGTCAGTGAAGATTGTTGATGAAAAAGCTTCCGTGCTCACTGATCCGAACGTGGCCGAAAGAATTGCCTGGCACTTGGGCGAAAATGCTTATTTAATCGATGTGCGCTCAGAATCCGAGTATGTTGAAGGACACCTCAGCGGTGCGATATTGATGCCTTCTGAAGACTTTGCCGAGCGCCTTCCTGCTGAAATTCCCGATCGCGAAACGGTAATACTTTTGTACTGCCGCACAGGGAATCGATCCTCTGCTGCACTTAAGCAAGCGCAGGATCTGGGCTATATCGTTGCCATTAATGCAGGTGGTGTTGTTGATTACGAAGGCGAACTGGTCACTGGATCCGAACCGGGCCCTCGGCCGGGTGCGGAATAATTGTCTTAACAAATCATCTTTCTTAGTTTAAGATAAGTTGCAGTGTGATAAATGACACACTTTTCTGTTAGATTGTAGTTGATACTGTTTAGCGGAGTAAAGAATAGTTTATTTATCTAATACTTTCGAGGACATTATTTAAGATCGTAGAAATGAAAGGATTCAATAATGGCAAAAATTACAAAAGATATGATGATTAGCGACATTTTGCGCGTAGATCCCGGACTGGCTCCTGTTTTGATGGGAGTTGGCATGCACTGTTTAGGTTGCCCGGCTTCTCAGGCGGAAACATTAGAGCAGGCTGCCATGGTTCACAGTGTAGACGTGGACGTGCTGGTTCAAAAGCTTAATGCAGCGCTCGAAGCATAAGGTATAAAATTAATACGGATCCGTTTAACTGGATCCGAAGAGCAATAAAAATTGGGAGCGGCCAAGAATTTGGCCGCTCTTTTTTATGATTTAGATACTAGCGATCGCTGAAGTTTTTCTCCAGTTCATCCATATTGATGCCGACCATGGCTTCGCCTAAGTTGCGCGAAACTTCGAGCAGAACATAAGCATCGTCATATTTCGCTACTGCTTGAACGATGGCGCGGGCGCGCTGCTCAGGATTGTCGGCCTTGAAGACACCGGAACCGACGAAGACACCTTCTGCTCCCAGCTGACGCATCAGGGCAGCGTCGGCAGGAGTGGCTACGCCGCCAGCTGAAAAGTTCAGAACAGGCAACTTTTTGTGATCGTGTACATATTTCACTAGCTCAAAATCGACCTGCATATCTTTGGCTAAAACGTGTAATTCGTCTTCTCTTGTGGCGGCTACCCTTGCAATGTCAGCCATAATAGTACGCAAATGGTTGACTGCTTGACTGATATCGCCAGTGCCTGCCTCACCTTTGGTGCGGATCATGCTGGCTCCTTCAGCGATGCGGCGCAAGGCCTCTCCCAAGTTGCGAGCTCCGCAGACAAAAGGTGTCTTAAATTTTTTCTTATCTATATGAAATGTGTGGTCTGCCGGGGTTAACACCTCGGACTCGTCGATGAAATCAACTCCAATAGCCTCCAGAATTTGCGCCTCAACGAAATGGCCGATGCGCACTTTGGCCATCACTGGGATTTCTACCGCTTTCACGATTTCTTCGATCATAGCCGGGTCTGAAGTGCGGGCGACACCACCGTCTTTGCGGATGTCCGCCGGCACGCGCTCCAAGGCCATTACTGCGATTGCGCCTGCAGCTTCAGCGATTTTTGCTTCTTCTACATTGGTGACGTCCATGATGACGCCGCCATATAATTTTTCATAAATATCCATATATATATTCCCTCTCGTGAGTTTTGTACATTTATTCTAAGAGAAATCTGTTGCTATTAAAAGAAGCAGAAATAGCTTATGAAAAGGGTACAGTTTAAATTATCCTAAAAGAAGCCATAAGAGGATTTTTTTGTTATAGAATAGGTTCGAGGTGAAGAGTTTGCATGCTGTACATTGAATTGGATCCGGAAAAAATTTTATATAAACAGATTTATGAGCAGCTCGCTGAGCACATTCGTCAACAGCATCTGGCAGAGGGTAGTAAGTTGCCCGGGATTCGTTCCTTGGCAGATGAACTTGGTGTCGGTGTTAACACTGTCAATCAGGCTTATCAGCAATTGCTGCTGGAAGGCTATATCGATGCCAAAGAACGCTCCGGCTATTATGTGAAACCGATTGATAATCTCCTGATATTGCCGCGAGCCGAAGAAGTTCTTCCTGAGGAAAAGGACGAAGATTATAAATACAATTTTTCCATATCAGGTGTGGATGCAGCTCATTTCCCTTACGAAGATTGGCGTCGGGTTTTTCGCAGGACCATTAGCGAGGAGGCGGAGATCTTAGCTCACACACCTCCCAAAGGGCTGTACGAATTGCGAGAAGAGATTGCCCGATACCTAGGTTCCGCACGCGGTATCGATGTTGATCCGCAACGCATCATAATCTCAACCGGGATTAGCCAGTTGATCGCGCAAGTGGAGAATATTTTGCCGGAGGAATCTGTCTTTGCTTTCGAAAATCCGGGCTACATGGTCGGCAAAACCTCCTACCTACATGCTTCCAGCAAATATCTCAGTGTGAACCATTTACATTACGACGCTAAGAGTCGCCAGGTGATCTACTCCGTCGATGTGGAAGCATTGCCGGAGGCAGTGTCGGTACTTCATTTGACACCTTCGCATCAATTTCCGTTTGGCGCGCTGATGCCTGTTGATGCCCGCATTGAAATATTGAACTGGGCGGCGAAAGCTGCGGATCGCTATATCATAGAGGACGATTATGATTTTGAGTTCCAGTACCGCAGCAGTAAGGTCCCGTCTCTAAAAAGCCTCGATTCGAGCGATCGTGTTATATATATGAGTGGTTTTTCCAAATCGATATCCCCGGCCTTGCGCATCAGTTTCATGATTTTGCCGCAGGAGCTTTTGGAAAGATACGAGACCCACTACAGTAGCGAATGTCCGGTTTCAGGGTTTGTCCAACGAGCCCTTTGTGAATTCATCAGAAACGGATCTTTCGAGCGCCATGTCAACCGTATGCGCACATTATATGCAGGAAAGCACGAAGTTCTGCTCAGACTCTTGGCTGAGCTTGGTTTTGAGGTTTTTAATTATCAATCCGGTACTTCCCTGGTAATTAGGGTGGAAGAACCGGTGACGGAAGCAAAGCTGCAGGCTCTGCGCCAGGCAGGTATAGCCATCAACTCTGTCGCTGATTTCTGTCAGAAGGGCAGTCGGGAAGAAGCTGCCATGCGCAATTATGTTATTATCGGTTTCGCAGGTGCTAGTAAAGAAGAGCTGAGAGAAGGTTTAGAGCTTTTTGCTGAAATTATTAGAGCTGAGTAACGGCAGCTCGATGCTGTTGTAGAAGAGGAAGGATATTTTTGTGAAGATACTTATAGCCAGTGATTCCTTTAAAGGGAGCGCCAGCTCGTTAGAGGTGGCGGATTCCATTTCTGCGGGTATGAAATCTCTCAGACCTGACCTGGAAGTGTTGAGATTGCCCGTGGCAGATGGCGGCGAGGGCACCAGTGAGGTTTTAGTGGAAGCCTTGGGAGCGAAACGTGTCAGCGTGAACGTACACGATCCTCTGGGGCGGGAGATTAGAGCTGACTACACTCTCCGAGGCAACTTAGCCGTCATTGATATGGCAGCGGCTTCGGGTCTGGTTCTGCTCTCCACGGACGAATTGGATCCGTATAAAGCTTCCACCTATGGCACTGGAGAAATGATTCTTGATGCTGTCTCCAAGGGTGCCACAGAAATTTATATCGGGCTGGGCGGCAGTGCCACCAACGACGGGGGCATCGGTATGGCTCAAGCATTAGGTGTCAGAGCTCTGACGGAAGCGGGCACGAATATTGGGCCCGGTGCGGCGGGGCTGGCCGAGCTGCACAGCCTAGATCTATCCGGCCTTGATTCACGTTTGAAAAAGCTTAAGTTCTACGCAGTCTGCGACGTCACAAATCCCTTAAGCGGACCCGACGGTGCAGCCTATGTGTATGCAAGACAAAAGGGCGCTAAGGCAGATCAGCTCGCAGACCTGGACCGGATCTTGCAACGCTATGGACAGATTTTGGAACAAAGCAGCGGTCGGAAAGTTGTAGATCTATCAGGTGCCGGTGCTGCCGGCGGGATGGGCGCAGCCCTATTTGCATTTCTGGGCGCTGAAGCAAAAAACGGAATTAACACAGTACTCGATTTGCTGAGTTTTGATGAGCACGCCGAAGGAGCTGATCTCCTGATCACAGGTGAAGGCAAAATGGATAATTCCAGCCTCTCCGGAAAGACTGCTATCGGAATTGCTCGACGAGCAAAAAAGCTTGGAATTCCGCTAATCGCAGTTGTCGGCAGCTGTGAGCTCAACCTTGATTCTGTTTATACAGAAGGAATTGACCTCGTTCTTCCGATTGTAAATGGACCGATGAGCTTAGAAAAAGCGCTAGTAAATGTTGGCCCGCTCCTTTTCGAAAGCGGCAAAAGGATTGTACGGATATTAGAACTCTGCAACCGACGAGCGAGGTAGATTGTCCCTCTGCAAGTTGTTTTCTCAACTCTGAATCGCTGCCCGATCCGGCAGCTTCCAAGCCATCAGCCCAACTGCCAGCAAGCCGATGAATCCGGCGACAAGAAAGGCTGAGGAGAGAGTAGATACATCAGCGATGGCTCCTGTAAGTGTAGGCCCGGCTACCATACCGATTCCGTATGCTGCTTGATAGAAACCGACTGCAGTAGACCTGCGTTCAGCAGGCATGTGACTGGTTGCAGCATCCATGAAATATGTCATCTGAGTGGCAGAAACCAGACCTAGAAGAAACATAATAATAACTAAGGACATATAGCTCTGTGCCAAAGGTATAGCAAAGAGCAAAAAGGCGTTGATCAACATACTTACAAGAAGTATCTGTTTTGGCCGAAAATAGCGCAGCAAAATCCTACTCACCAAAACAATTGCAATAAAACGAGCGATGGTGTTAATTGTGACCATGATACTTATTTGCGAGGCCGACACGCCGTGGTTGGACGCATATTGCGGTACGAAGCCCTGTGCACTGGAGTAGGTAAGAAACTGTGAGACCGCAGCGAAGATGGAACCCCAGATCAATCCTTGGTTTTTGATACTGAGCTTTAATCCTTCGAG
>LFRM01343407.1_pt1 | contig 17180 bp, 15 predicted proteins | sample 618341 | NCBI WGS metagenome assembly LFRM01 (sample SAMN03654438, study PRJNA283298) | anaerobic digester metagenome | isolation source: pool of bioreactors CSTR01a, CSTR02a, and CSTR03a thermophilic anaerobic... | place: Denmark: Kgs. Lyngby | collected 2014-05-21 | reverse complement strand
GCGGCTTGGGCGCCATACCAACAAGCGGCTGCTTTACCAAACCATTCACGTTCATCTCTTTGAACTTGAACCACAGTTGCACCGTATTCTCGGGCGACTTGCGCGGTTTGGTCTTCGGAATAATCATCAATGACTAAAATCTCAAGCGGTTTATACGTTTGTTTTTGAACGGATGCCAGTAGAATGGGTAAATTCTTTTCTTCATTACGCGCAGGTATAATAATCGACACCTGTTTTTTTTGTTTTTGCATTTTTTCTCGTAGGGCCAGTTTTGGAGTATGCCAGAGCATTGCCCAGCCGCTGGCAATTGAAAGAACGAGAATAAAAAGATAAATATAGACCATTGTTCTCCCTCCTTAGAAAATTTTTCTGCGTAATTTTCTTAAGGCTAATAATGCTGCTTTTGAATAAGGTGGAAATTGTTTGGACAGTAGAAAGGGTGTTTGTTTGGAATAAACGGGTCGTGGATGTGTAAAGGCTTCGAAGCTCGCTTCTCCATGGTATTTCCCTAATCCACTTTTGCCATTTCCGCCAAAAGCTAAGAACGGATTCACCGCGTGCAACATAACTTCATTGATACTGACAGCACCACTTTGAACCTCGTCGGCTATTTTACTCTGCGTTTCTAGGTTATTGCTGAAGATGTACGTACAAAGCGGAACGGGCGAAGTCTGCAACGTTTGTATCACATCTGCAACTGAATCATAGGGTACAACAGGTAAAACAGGACCAAATATTTCCTCTGTACAAATCGGACTCCCCGGAATCACATCTACCAGTAAGGTGGGGCCGATGTATCCATCATCGGCTGAAGCGTCACCGCCGTAATAAACGCGACCATCAGCCATAAACGTCATAATCTTGTCATAGTGATCTTTATGAACGATGCGGCCGTAACTCTCTGAAAGCAGGGGATTTTCTCCGTAAAAAGCGCTGATTTGTTCTTTCATCATTTCCAGAACAGTTTCCAGTTGTTCACGGGGAACATACACCGTATCCGGAGCAATACAACTCTGACCAGCATTCAAGAATTTACCCCAGATTATTTTTTTGATAGCAGTTTTCGAAAGCCCCGACTGCTCGATAATACACGGGTTTTTCCCGCCTAATTCCAATAGAACAGGCGTTAAATGGCGTGCAGCGGCTTCATATACTTTTTGACCTGTCTCAGGACTCCCAGTGAAAAAGATAAAGTCCCATTGTAAAGAAGTCAGCTTTTCCCCAACATCGCGGTCACCGGTAACAACATGAAAGACTTTTTTGGGGAAATAAGCAGGGACTAGCTGCTGTAAGAGCTGACTCGTTGCTGGAGCCGATTCGGATGGTTTTAAGACCACGCCGTTTCCGCCAGCAAGCGCGCCAATTGCTGGCATCAAAGCAAGTTGGAGCGGATAATTCCAAGGAGCTATTACTAAGACGCTCCCATATGGTTTTCTTACCGTCACAACTTTGTCTCTTCCAGACAGTAAGCGTCTCTCTTTGGAAAGAGGCTTCAACCAGGAAGGCAGCATTTTTTCGATATGGGCAATTTCATTTAACAAAACACTGATTTCAGAAGCATAGGCTTCTACGGGATGTTTGTGGAGGTCGGCTTTCAAGGCCGCCAACCACTCTTCTTCATGTTCGGTTAAAAGGCGTTTGATTTGCGAAAGGGCATAAAGCCGATGCTCCAGACCTTCCGCACCAATGTGACGACTGCGTTCGCGTTGTAGTAATTGGACTTCTTCAATCACTTAAACACCTCGTTTATTCGTTTGTTCTTTCTTATAAATCTTATCACTTACTTGTTGGCCACTTAACGTTACCATTGGCATTCCACCACCGGGATTGACAGTTCCGCCTACGAAATATAGATTTTCGTACTTCTCGCTCTCTTTACTATGCTTGAAGCCACGGTTCTTCTTGCGGTTCGAAACGGTTCCGTAAATCGCACCACGATGCGAATAATAATTTTTTTCAATATCTTCCGGTAACCAGCGATCTTTTACAACCGTTCTTTTTCTCAAATCCGTTAATCCCATACGTTCTAATTTAATCAGAACCCGTTCTTCCAGAGCATCGTATTCTTCTTTCGTAAATGGCTTATCCGGGATATACGGAATATGCGGAAGGATTTTAATGTTTTCATGACCCGGAACGGTTTGTGTTTCATCTGTTTTATTCACGTTTACTAGGTAAATAGTCGGGTCATCCGGCAATTCATGTTTGTGGAAAATTTGCTCAAAACTCTTTCCCGGATTCCCAGAGAAAAAGAAGTTGTGATGCGCCAATTGTGGATATGAGCCCTCTACACCGAGATGAAGAACCAGTCCAGAACTTGCAGGTTCAAATTTGACTTCTAGTTTTTTGGTAAATGATTCTTTTTCATTGAGAAGTTTGTCGTAGGCAGGAATGACTTCCATATTGGAAACGAAATAATCAGCGGTTACTCTCGTGCCATCTGCTAATTCCGCTGCTTCGATTTGATCGTCATTTTTTATTAAGCGCACAACTTCTTGGTTCGGATAGAAGTGAACGCCGATTTCTTCTCCGAGCTTCACGATTCCGTTTGCGATGCCATGCATGCCGCCCGGTACATACCAGATACCTTGTTTGTGCTGCATATATATCATCATGTTTAAGACTGCAGGTGCATCATAAGGAGAAGAACCCACGTATTTGATGAAGTAAGCCAACATATCACGTAGTTTTTGATTTTGGATGCGTTTGGCAATGGCATCATACATTGTTGTTAGTAAATCGAACTCTTTAAAGGAATGGATTAAACCATGGTTTTTCAAGACGTCCATCGTATTATCAAGTCCTTCTTCAAAGTAGCCTTCTTCCGTTATTTCATACAAACCGCGTGCGTATTCTAAAAAGTCACGGTATTCGGCAATATCTTGTTCCGACAAGTCGTCATTTAAGATCAACATTTTCTCTAAATCACCATAAAGATCCAAGACGGTTCCATCAGGGAAAAATGAGCGCCATTCATGATCGATACGAACAGTTTCAATATAGTCATCCATTTTTACATTGCTTGCGTTGAATAATTTTTCGAAAATAGGTTTCATCGTCAAAATAGAAGGGCCAAGATCAAAACCAAAGCCCTTTGTGTTCAAGCGATTTAATTTTCCGCCTAAATGTGAGTTCTTTTCATACAATTGAACTTGAAAACCTTTTTGAGCAAGTGAAACCGCAACAGAAAGACCACCAAGACCTCCGCCAATGACAACAGCTGTTTTATTTTGCGCCATGATATTTCCTCCTGTTTCTAAGTTGATAATAATCAGCTTCATCTTACCTTACATCGCGTGCGATGTAAAACGTTTTCCTTTATTTCGAAAAAAGAGTCAAAAAGGTTTACATCGTACAAGATATAAACTATGATAGTCGTGACAGAGCAAATAGAGAGACGGTGTTGTAAATATGGAAAAGAAAAAAGTTATCGTAGTCGGAGCAGGCGTGGCAGGCTTATCCAGTGCGATTCGCTTACAAAAAGATGGCTATGCAGTAGAAATTTATGAAAAAGAAAGCTTACCTGGCGGAAAGATGCACGTGATTGAGAAGGATGGTTTTAAGTTTGATTTAGGCCCAACCATCGTCATGATGCCGGATCTTTATCGAGAAATTTTCGAATATGCGGGCAAAGACCCGGATGACTATATTCCCATGAAACGTTTAGATCCGATGTATCGTTCTTACTTCCACAAGGGAACGGAAAGTATTGATATTTCATCTGATTTGGTAAAGCTGATGAAAACACTGGAAGAAATAAGTCCCGAAGACGCAGTTGGGTTCTTGAAGTATTTGAGTAGTATTTATGAGCGCTATTCTGTGGCTCGTGATAACTTTTTACAGCGTCCTTTCCGCAATAAGAGAGATTTTTACAATCCTTCAATGATACGAAAAGCGCTCCAATTAAAAACGTTTGATTCTGCTACAGATTCTATTTCAAAATTTGTTAAAGATGAAAAAATCCGTCAAATGCTGACGTTCCAAACATTGTATATCGGTGTAAGCCCAAATAATGGCCCGTCTCTCTATACGATTATACCGATGATTGAACTCCTTTATGGAATTTGGTACATCGAGGGTGGTATGCACAAGATGGCCGAAGGAATGGAACGCGCATTTTTAGAATTGGGTGGAAAGATTCACTATGATGCGCCAGTAGATGAAATTAGCATTGAAAATGGCCGTGCTACGGGTGTATGGGTAAATGAAAAAGCCGAACACGCTGATTACGTGGTGTGTAATGCAGATTTCCCTTATGCAATGAAGAATCTAGTAAAAGATGTTTCTGCAAAAGGCAAATATACAGATGAAAAAATCGATAAAATGAAGTATTCATGTTCTTGCTTTATTCTCTACTTAGGAATGGACCGCAAATACGATGACTTGGAACATGTACATACCTTCGTATTCTCAGAAAGCTTGGACCAAAATATGGAGCAAGTTTTCTCAGGTGAGTTTATCGAAGATCCATCGATTTATATCGTTGCAGCTTCTAAGATTGACCCGACTGTCGCACCAGAAGGAAAAGAAGGACTGTATGTGTTGATGCCGGTATCCGATTTGGAAACGGCGGACTATGATTGGAATGATCCTGAAACGGTCGCTTACTATCGTACAAAAGCTTTGAAAGCTGTCAGTGATTTGCCAGGAATGAGTAATATCGAAAATGAAATTATCTCTGAGAGCATGATTACACCACTTGATTTCCAAGAACGATTCAATGCTTATAACGGCGCATGTTTCGGCTTGCAACCAACCTTGCTGCAAAGTAATCACTTCCGTCCACAAGCGAAAGCAGAAGCGTGTGAAAATCTTTACTTTACAGGAAGCAGTACCCACCCGGGAGCGGGCGTTCCGATTGTGTTATTATCTGGTAAAATTGCTGCCGACGAGTTGATGTTAGATGACAATAAATAAATGAAAGAGTGAGTGGGATGGTTGAAACAGAACTGAAAAAAGACTACGCATACTGTGAAAAAGTGATAAAAGCGTCATCTAAAAGCTTTTATACTGCCTTTTCCAAGTTGCCGAAAGACAAAGCAAAAGCTGTCTATGCTATTTATGCGTTTTGCCGTCAAGCGGATGATACCGTGGATGCGAACGAGCCTCTTGCATTGAAGAAAGAGAACCTTGCTATCCTGGAAGCAGAGCTGAAAGAATTCGAAAAGGGTAAGACACCGAATCATCCAATGTGGCGTGCCTTGCGCGATGTTTTCAATCGCTACGCCATGACCACTTCACCCTTTTATGACCAATTGGAAGGCCAAAAACGTGACTTGGACTTTCAGGAAATTACCGATTTGGCTGCATTAAAAGATTATAGTTATTACGTAGCGGGATCAGTAGGTTTGATGTTGTTGCCGATTTTGGCAACTAAAAGTGGCATAACAGAATCTCTGAAAGAAAGTGCAGTTTCCTTAGGTGTTGCCATGCAAATAACGAATATACTCCGTGATGTAGGCGAAGATTATCGCGAGAATAAGCGCGTCTATTTACCAACTGAATTACTGGACCGCCATCAGGTCGACTTAGCACAGAATATTGAAAAGGGTGCGGACAAAAATTTTATCGCTTTATGGGAAGAGCTGGCGGAAGAATCAAGTCGTGGCTATGAGGCCTTTGAGAACAGTATCACCCTTTATGACAGTGATTGTCGTTTCCCTGTGCTCGTTTCTTCGAAGTTATACAGTGGTATAATGGATAGCGTTCGCAAAAATAACTATGATTGTCTCAGCAAGCGAAATTACGTGCCTGAAGCAAGAATGATGGAATTAATTTTGGAGACGCGGAAAATATTAAAGAAACGGTGATTGTATGGACGAGTCGATTTTTGCTCGACAATTGGATGAGCAGCTATGCTTCCGGCTTTACCGGGCCTCAAACGGTATCAACAAAATGTACGGACGGGCGCTGAAAATATTTCAGCTAACTTTCCCGCAATATTTAGTCTTATTGGCTTTATGGGATAATGATGGCCTGCCGATTATGACAATCGGTAGCCAAACAGGCATGGGCATTGGAACATTGAACCCGATTTTGAAAAGAATGGCAGAGAACGAGTGGATCGAAAAGAGTCAACATCCGACCGATAAGCGCACGATGCTTATCTCTCTATCAGCCAAGGCGAAAGAGAGCAAGCAACCAATCAATCAAGCGATTCTAGCAGAAATGATTTCTTGCAATTTTGAAGGAATGGATTTACCTGAATTAATGCTACAGTTGGCTAACTTACAGCAACGTTTAGATACAATAAACGAAAATAAATAATGGAGGTTTAGGGCTATGAATATTTACGATATTTCAGTAACAATGGAAAATGGTGAAGCGTATCAATTAGACCGTTACAAAGGAAAAACATTGCTCATTGTTAATACGGCGACCAAATGTGGACTGGCCCCGCAATTTGACGAGTTACAAAAACTTTATGACAAATACAAAGCAGAAGATTTCGTCATTTTAGGCTTTCCTTCTAATCAGTTCAAACAGGAAGTTGCGACAGCTGAAGATGCAGCCGAAGCGTGTCGCATGACATACGGCGTTTCTTTCCCGATGCATGAAATAGTGAAGATAAATGGCAAAGACGCGCATCCGTTATTCAAAATGTTGACAGATGAAACTAAAGGAGTTTTAGGAAGTGCAATCAAATGGAACTTCACGAAGTTTTTGGTGGATAAAAAGGGGCAAGTCGTTGAACGTTTTGGCCCGACTGAATCACCTTTAACATTTGAGGATAAAATCGCAGCCGCCTTGTAAGGGGTAAAAGAGAGATGGGAGTGATAGCGTGGCTATAAAGATTAACCGCAGTACAGGTTTAATTGGGATGGCGGGTTCGTTGAAGCTGATGATAAATGGTAAAGTTGTTGGAAAAGTGGCGCATAATGACACGATTAAACTGGAATCACCTCAAGAGGAGGCTATTCTTTCTATCTCTCATGGTGGCTCACGCAGTAATAAGGTAGCAGTCCGTGATGGTGACACACTCGTAATAAAAACTGTGACACGAACAAAAATACTGTTTCTTTTGATGTTTGCTGTACCAACACTGCTGAGTTTCTTTCCTAATACGTATTCCAATCGTCCTTATCTTAGTATTGCGGCTATCGTAGTTATCGGGATTATTCTGTTAGCGTCTGAGACGTATAAAATTACGAAAATACCTTAAATTCTGATGTGCAAGATTCTCCTCCTTTTGTTGTTACACTTAATGTGTAAGTGAACAAGAGGAGGATTTTTTGTGATGATTAAATAGGTGCGAAGTTCGCATTTAAGAAAAAAGCAGATGCATTTCAACTTTGGCAGTGAAAATGCCGAAGAAATGAAACTTTTTTTCATTTCTCATAAAGCTATCGCAACAATAAATGCAAACGCTAACCAAACGGAACACGAACATTAAATTAAAAATAAGTTAGAATTCGGTTTGACTTTCTCATTTTAAAAGGTTAAAGTAGGGTCACTAAACAACAGACGGGAGCGTTAATCATGAAAAACACAACACATTACCTAAAACCGAACACTAACGCTCCAGCAGCAATTATTTTATTAATTAAGCCCTAGGATTCTGACTATTCAATTAGTTGAGTCCTCTTTTGTGTACTACTGAGGGCTTGGCATTACTGAAGCCCTTCATAGCGAAGGGCTTCTTTTTTTATTGCCGGTCTAAAAATAATGGAGGTGTCAGCATGAATAAATATTTAGTGAAGCGACTTATGATTGGTTTTCTGGTTCTATTCTTTATTACTTTTCTATCCTACATGATTATAAACTTTGCCCCGGGTGATCCAGCAACTTTATACGTGAGTGCGGATGCCACAGAGGAACAGATTAACCAGGTGAGAGCAAGTTTGGGATTGGATCAGCCGTTGCTCATCCGTTATGGGTTTTGGTTAAAGGAACTCTTAAGAGGAAATTTAGGGAATTCATTTGCAACGAGACAACCGGTTATGAACGTGTTAATGGAACGTGTGGGGCCGACGCTTATCTTGATGGGAACGTCATTGGTAGTGGCCTACCTCATTGCAATTCCACTGGGTATCTACAGTGCAGTGAAACAAAACACATGGGTTGATTACTTTATAACGGGTTCATCAATCATGGGTGTTTCTATACCAAACTTCTTTTTCGGATTATTCTTAATTTACATCTTCGCAGTGCAATTAAAATGGCTACCGACTGGTGGCATGCAAGTGCTTGGTTCTGCCGGGGGGTTCTGGGAAAAAGTACAACATCTAATTTTACCAGTGACGGTCATTGCGAGTACGATTTCTGCAAATATGATTCGGTATGTTCGTTCAACGATGATTGATATCTTCGGAGAGAATTACCTCCGAACTGCAAAAGCAAAAGGCTTGAAACCGAGCCAAATTATTTTCAAACATGGGATTCGAAATGCATTAATTCCGATTATTACGATTATCGCATCGGATATACCGAAATTAATCGGAGGTGCGATCGTGACAGAACAAATCTTCCAATGGCCGGGACTTGGTGCTTTAACAATCACGTCGATTCAGTCACGTGACTACAATGTACTTATGGCAATCACGTTGTTCTCAGCCGTTGCTGTTCTAACAGCAAATGTATTAATGGATGTATTCTATGCAGTAGCAGATCCACGTATTCGTTACAGAGAAGGGTAGGGATAAACGATGGCTTCACTATCAAGCGATTTTCAGCTGGTAAATCAAGAAACAGTAAAAGAAACAACAACCGAAGTGATTAAAACAGAAAGCAATAAGAAAATCATTTTTCAGCGTTTTATGCGGCATAAGCCTGCGGTGATTGGCCTGACAGTGTTTATGCTTATGGTATTGGTGGCTTTATTGGCACCTGTTATGACACAGTTTGATCCTAATTTAATCACAGCTGACTTTGAGGCAAAGCCAGATGCAACTTATTGGCTAGGAACAGACGCAATTGGCCGGGATGTGTTTAGCCGTTTAATCTATGGTTCACGCGTTTCCTTATTTGTCGGCGTCGCCTCTGTTGCCATTTATACTGTTATTGGTACAACGTTCGGTTTAATTGCGGGATTCTTTGGTGGAAGAATAGATGATGTCATCATGCGTGTGACAGAAATCATTCAGTCCTTTCCATCGTTCATGGTGATCTTGGTACTAGTCAGTATCATTGGACCAGGCGTTTGGACGATTACATTAGTTTTGGGACTTTTGAACTGGGTGCCACTCTGCCGGATTGTTCGGGGAAATGTCATGGCAATTAAAAGTAGCGATTATATCCAGGCAGCAATTTCTGTCGGATTCGCAACACCCCATATTCTATTTAAGGAAATTCTACCAAATGTGCTATCGAGCATCTTTGTAAATGCAACATTCGGTATCGCTAGTGCAATACTGACTGAATCTTCACTCAGTTTCTTGGGGATGGGAATTCAACCCCCGACAGCGAGCTGGGGAAATATGCTTTCACAGGCACAATCACTGACGGTCCTTTCTAGCCAACCGTGGCTATGGATTCCAGCGGGAATGATGATTGTCATTGCAGTACTTTCTATAAACTTTATTGGTGATGGCTTAAGAGATGCCTTTGATGGCACAACAAACTAAAGGAATATATGGGGGAATAGAAAATGAATAAGAAATTTTGGGGTTTCGTGCTGACAGCCAGCATGATGGTATTAGCAGCATGTGGAAATACAGGTTCAACCGATGAGGCAGCATCTTCAACGTCTCAATCAACTGTTTCATCCGACACACTTTATGTCGGAGTTACGAATCCGATGGGAAATCTAAGCCCTATCAATGCGAGCGGGGTTTCCACTCGTTGGGTACAACGTTATTACTTTGACACCTTATTGGAAATGACAAAACCATTGGAGTTTGAACCGAAACTAGCAGACACGTTTGAAACAGATGATAACCAGACATATACGGTCAAACTAAATCCAGATGCAAACTGGACAGATGGAACGCCGGTTACAGCGGAAGATGTGGTCTTCACATTAAATCTATTTGCTAATCCCGAAGTTCAAACAACAGGTCTTTACTTAACAGCTCTTGAAGGAGTAAATAATTCTGGCAAATTAGAAGAAGGAACAGAAATCCCAAATTTGACAGTTGTTGATGAAAAAACCTTTACGTTCAAAACGAAAGCACCAACTGATCCGAATTATGTAAAAGAAATGATTGGAACGAATATCTTTGTCCAACCCAAACATGTAGTTGAAGAAATTGCCTTTGCTGACTTAGACGGATCAGATGCCTTCAGTAAACCAACTGTTACAAGCGGTCCTTACAAGTTTGTCGAATATATGCAAGATTCACACATGGAAATGACTGCTAATGAAGATTACTATCGGGGTGCTCCGGAAATTAAATCACTCTTTATCCGCGTCATGTCAGGTACAAACCTTGCTACCGAATTACAAACAGGTGGCGTGACCTTCAACGCGGGAGGTGGTATCGGTGAAATTGCTATCTCAGATATCGATATGGTCTCTGCAGTAGAAGGACTGACACTCAAAACACAATCTTCATGGACGGCACAATATGTCTACATCAATACCACACGCTTTGATGAAAACATTCGTCGTGCGATGACACATGCAATCAATCGTGACACGATCGTTGACAACTTGATTAAAGGAAACGCAGACGTCATTGCCGGACCTTACTCACCAGCTAGTCCATACTATAATCAAGATTTAGAACCACTTGCTTATGATCCAGAGAAAGCGAAAGAATATGTTTCAAAATCTGATTACGATATGAGTCAACCAATCGAGATCATGGTTCCAACTGGAAATAAAGTTCGGGAACAATCTGCTAACTTGATTGAACAAGACTTGGAAGCAGTCGGATTCACAGTTGAACAAGTGACCTATGACTTCCCAACAACATTGGAGAAGGCACGTGCTGCTGATTACGATTTGTACTTAGGTGGCATCGCAGTGCCAGTCGATCCAGATTTGACTAGCTACTTTGGGGCAGCAGGTGGATCAAACTACGCAAACTTGAATGATCCTGAAGTGAATGCTTTGCTAGAAGCTGGTAAGTCTGAAACAGATAGCGCAAAACGAAAAGAAATCTATGACGAATTCCAAGTCATGATGCAAGAAAAATCGCCTATTGTTCCACTGTATTCGCAACATGACGTTATTATCAAGCAAGATGCATTAAATGGCGGAATTAAAGAATATTGGGGCGGCTCACTTTACGATGTACATGAATGGACATTGAACTAAAATTCGGGAGGCTATCTTATGACACAGACAAATTACTCAACTGCAGTTGAAGCAGCAAAAGAAATGGCACACAAACGCATGGCAGAATTTGAAGATTATTTACGTATGGAATCTGTTTCAACTGAGAATCGTCAAATTCCTGAGACGGTTGCCTATGTAAAAGGTTTAATTGAACGAACAGGCGGTGAAGTCCAAGTCTTGGATGACTTGGGCGGAAACCCTGTCATCTATGGCTATTTCAAAGCTTCTCCTCAAGGAAACAGCGAGCGAACGCTACTTTTTTACAATCATTATGATGTACAACCATCGGATCCGCTTGAAGAGTGGCGGACAGAACCCTTTGAACCAACTGTCGTTGACGGCGTTTTATATGCTCGTGGTGTCTCAGATAATAAAGCCAACTTTATGGCGCGTCTCAATGCGCTTTCGTTATTAAATGAATCAGGCGGCTTGTCTTGTAATGTGAAATTTTTATTGGAAGGTGAGGAAGAAATCGGAAGCCCCAATCTCGGTAAATACATTGAAAAATATGCAGATCTATTTAAAGCCGATGCATGTATTTGGGAAGCAGGTTCAAAGGATAAGTATGAAAACTACGTTGTAAGTGCAGGAATGAAAGGAATCGCGTACTTTGATTTAGAAGTAGATACAGCGAATATTGATATCCACTCTTCAATGGCAGCAATTATTGATAACCCTGCATGGCGCTTAATTCATGCGTTAGAATCGATGAAGAACAGTAAAAATGAAATCGTTGTGGATGGCTTTTACGATGGTATTCCACCCCTTTCTGATAAAGATAAAGCCGCAGCGGCAGCACAGCCTTTCGATGCGAAACAAGTGGCTGAACAGTACGGTTTGACTGGAAAATTCATTACGGAAGGAACTGCTGTAAGCCCGACTGAGGCATTGGCTTTTTATCCAACGATGACGGTTTGTGGATTCTCAAGTGGGTATACAGGACCGGGAATCAAGACCGTCCTGCCACGTTCGGCTAAAGCGAAATTGGATTGTCGCCTAGTTCCTGGCCAAAGCCCAGAAAACGTTCACGAGAGCCTGCGACGCCATCTGGATGCACACGGGTATGAAGACGTGCGCTTAACAATGATTGCCGCAGAAGGCGCACAACGGACATCTGTTGAGGATCCTTTTATCGAAATGGTCGTTCAAACTGCACAAGCTGTTTATGGCGATAAAAACCCAGTCGTTGTTTCGCCAAGTATGGCGGGAACCGGACCGAGTGAATTATTTGAAAAATACTTAAAATTACCGATTGCAGGAGTAGGGGCAGGATGGGCGCATTCGGGTGCACATGCACCAAATGAGAATGTTCGTTTGAATGATTATTATGAAAATATTGCCCACATGGTTCATTTGATGGAAGTGTTCGGCAGATAGTAAAGAAGGAATAGGTGAGGATATGCATGAGAAGCTTTTAGAAGTAAAAAATCTGGAAATAGGGTTCCGCACATATGCCGGTGAGGTTCAAGCAGTCCGTGGAGTCAGTTTTGACTTATATAAAGGCGAAACGCTCGCAATTGTGGGGGAATCGGGATCAGGTAAGTCGGTATCCACCCAAGCAATCATGGGGTTGTTGGACAATAAAAATACGCTGATCAAAGATGGTGAAATTCTCTATTTGGGACAAGATTTACTGAAACTGAGCGACACAGAGATGCAAGATATTCGTGGTCAAGAAATTGCAACGATATTCCAAGACCCTATGACGTCGCTAAATCCGACGATGACAGTCGGGAAACAAATTGCTGAATCCATTATGCAACATCAAAACGCGAGTAAGAGTGAAGCGTTGGATCAAGCCAAGGAATTGTTGGATTTGGTTGGTGTGAAAGACGTTGAGAATCGCATGCATCACTACCCGCATCAATTTTCCGGTGGGATGCGGCAACGTGTCATGATTGCTATTGCTCTGGCTTGCAAGCCGAAAATATTGATTGCAGACGAACCGACGACTGCATTGGATGTAACAATTCAAGCACAAATTTTAGAATTAATGAATGAACTAAAAGATAAAATTGAAACATCTATTATTTTTATCACACACGACTTGGGTGTTGTGGCAAATATGGCGGATCGCGTGGCGGTGATGTACGCGGGGAAAATTGTTGAGTGGGGAACAGTAGATGAGATTTTCTATCATCCCCAACATCCATATACATGGGGCTTGCTAGCTTCGATGCCCACTTTGGATAATGGCAACAATGCCCTTTATTCAATCCCAGGTACACCACCGAATATGCTAAATCCACCTGCTGGAGATGCATTCGCAGAGCGGAATGCCTATGCGATGGCGATTGATTTTAAAGAGGCGCCACCTGTTTTTAAAGTTTCCGATACGCATTTTGCCCAAACGTGGTTGCTTCATCCTGATGCTCCAAAAGTAACACCACCCGCAGAAGTCGTGCGGCGCCATCACTTGTATCAACCAAAAAAAGCAGGGAGGACGGTTCACCATGACGCAAATGAAGAAAAAGCTGTTGGAAGTCAACAATCTTAATCAAGTCTTCAATTCCGGAAAAGCAAATGAAGTAAAAGCTGTGACGGACTTGTCCTTCTTTATTTATGAAGGGGAAACATTTGGACTTGTGGGAGAATCTGGTTCAGGGAAATCAACAACTGGAAAACTTATTAGTAAACTGCAAGATGCGACGTCTGGCACCATGACTTTCGCAGGAACAGACATTGGCACCTTGAAAAAACGCCGTGATTTACAAGCGTTTCGTAAATCTATTCAAATGGTTTTTCAAGACCCTTATGCGTCCTTAAATCCGCGTCAGACGATTATGGATATCATCGGCGGCGGTTTAGTTGTACACGGTTTGGTAAAAAATGAAACTGAGAAACAAGCGAAGGTCTACGAATTGTTGAAATTAGTCGGATTGAATCCAGAATATGCGACGCGTTATCCCCGCGAATTTTCGGGCGGTCAGTGTCAACGGGTTGGGATTGCCCGAGCATTGGCAGTGGATCCTTCCTTTATTATTGCAGACGAAGCCATTTCTGCACTGGATGTTTCCATTCAAGCCCAAATTGTTAATTTACTTATCAAACTAAAGAAAGAACGTAATCTTACGTATTTATTTATCGCACATGATTTATCGATGGTGAAGTATATTAGTGATCGTATTGGCGTGATGAATGGTGGGCGTCTACTCGAAGTGGCGCCTGCAGAAGCTTTGTACGAATTACCACTTCATCCATATACAGAGTCACTCTTATCGGCGGTTCCTATTCCCGATCCGATGAAAGAAAGAGAACGCAAGCGTATTGGTTACGATGAAACATTCCATCAATACGAAGACGAGACCGATGTTGGCCTTTACGAAATTGCACCTGAGCATTATGTGTATTGTAAGAAACAAGAAATCCCTTTTTTAAGAAAAAAACATGAGAAAAAGACTGCACAAATAGAAGCGACTAAGAAAGAAGGCAAGGTATGGAACATGTAAAAACGACAGTAGAAAAGACTTATGCACGTTGGGAAAAAGAATTAGAGGAAAATTATACAGATACAGTAGCGATGCGCCGCCATCTCCATCAACATCCGGAACCTTCATTTGAAGAAAAGGAAACAGCCGCGTATATCGTCTCGAAATTACGTTCGTACGGTATTACCGATATTCAAGAAAATGTTGGAAATGGGTATGGGATTGTCGCAAAAGTAGTGGGCGCTCATCCAGGGCCAACCATCGCTTTCCGAGCGGACTTTGATGCATTACGTATTCAAGAGGAAAATGACGTCCCTTATAAATCACAAAACGCAGGTGTCATGCATGCTTGCGGGCATGATTCCCACACCGCAACATTATTGAGTGTCGCAAAAGTATTGGCAAATAAAGCAGAGGACTTACACGGAAATTTGGTTCTTATTCACCAAAATGCGGAAGAAGTTCTTCCAGGTGGAGCCAAAAGTATGGTAGAGGCTGGCGCGATGGCTGGCGTTGATTATGTTTTTGGTCAACACGTACAATCTTCGCTTGAAGCAGAGAAAATCGGCTACACGCCGGGATATGCCATGGCAGCAGCGGATTTTTTCAATATTTCGATTCAAGGAAAAGGCGGGCATGGGGCGTATCCACATGACACGGTGGACTCGGTCATCATTGCAACGAAAATGGTGGATGCCTTGCAAACGTTGGTCAGTCGTGCAATCAATCCGCTGCACCCAGCCGTCGTGACAGTATCCACGGTGCAAGCAGGTGGGGAAGCGAACAACATTATTGCCGACACAGCAATGATTAAAGGGACGGTTCGGACGTATCACGAAGAAGCCCGCGAGACCATTTCCCGGGAAATGAAGGTGTTAGCTGAAAGTGTGGCGGCGATGTATCACGGTACTGCCGACTTAACTTATATCCGCGGTTATGATTCAGTTTATAACCACCCAGAAGAAACCACGCGTTTTGTGGCTTTGATGAAGGAAAAGTTCGGTGAAGACAGCATTACAGAACGCGAGGCAACAATGGGTGGCGAAGATTTTGGTTACTTCTCAAAGGTCCGTCCCGGCACATTCTTTAATGTTGGTGCTTTGAATCCCGAGTTGGAAGCAACATTCCCGCATCACCATCCGCGATTTAATATCGACGAGAAGGCGATGTTGGTTGCAGGAAAAGCATTCTTGGCGATTGCGGAAGATTATTTAGTTAAAGAATAACGCGAGAAGTTCATTGTGTTGCGAAACAGCACAATGGACTTTTTGTTTGCATATGATTAAGATGGATGAAAAGAGTGGAAGGAAGCGATAAATGTGACGAAAATTTTTGAACCTTTTACATTTCCAAATGGTGTAACGCTTGCGAATCGTATTGTAATGGCTCCTATGACAACTAATTCTTCGTTTGTGAACGGGATGCTGACAAGCGATGAATTAGCTTATTATAAGCGCCGTTCAAAAGGGTTGGGAGCTGTTATTACCGCATGCGCCCATGTGATGGAGAACGGGCGCTTTGCTGGGTCATTGAGCGTCGCCTCAGATGATATGATTCCAAGTTTGCGTAAATTAGCAGACACGATTCATGAAAATGATACAAAAGCTATTTTACAAATTTTTCATGTGGGACGGATGGGCTCTCGTAAAACGCTAAAAGGTATCCAACCGGTCAGTGCCAGCGCGGTAGCGCCACTACGTGATAATGCTGAAGAGCCACGCGCGTTGGAAGAAGAGGAAGTAACGGAGTTGGTTCAAGCATTTGGTGATGCAACGAGACGGGCGATCGAAGCAGGATTTGACGGCATTGAACTCCACGGTGCAAATACTTACTTAATTCAACAATTTTTCTCTCCACATTCGAATAGACGTGATGATAAATGGGGCGGTTCGCTAGAAAAACGGATGGCATTTCCGCTAGCAGTCGTCGATGAGGCAAAGAAAATAATTACGAAACATGCGACCAAGCCATTTATTCTGGGATACCGTATTTCGCCAGAGGAACTGGAAGAACCAGGCATTACCTTGGCAGATACCAAACAGTTAGTTGAAGCCTTGAAAGGAAAGGGATTGGACTACCTCCATATTTCCTTGGGGCGCTACGCACAAACATCTATGCGAGATAAAACCAATCAAACGACTATCCTTTCGGAATTAATCGCAATCACAGGTGACGATTTACCACTCATTGGTGTTGGAAATATTCAAACGAAAGAAGATATCAGTAAGGTTTTAGCGATGGGGGTCTCTTTGGCTGCAATGGGACGCCAGTTAATTGTCGATCCCGATAGTGTTGAGAAAATAGAAAAAGGGGCAGAGCTGCTGACGGCACTCTCCGAAGAAACCCGTCCGGATTTAGCAATCCCTGATATGATGTGGCAATACATGAAGAGCAACAAAGGTTGGTTACCATTCGAATAAGATAAGCGCTCACTCAGATGCTATTTTTGAGTACATTTACGCCACTATTATTCCCCATTAGTAGCCTAAAGTGAGTAATGAATCGTGCATCATTCCCCATTAGTAGCCTAA
>LFRM01363845.1_pt2 | contig 17187 bp, 12 predicted proteins | sample 618341 | NCBI WGS metagenome assembly LFRM01 (sample SAMN03654438, study PRJNA283298) | anaerobic digester metagenome | isolation source: pool of bioreactors CSTR01a, CSTR02a, and CSTR03a thermophilic anaerobic... | place: Denmark: Kgs. Lyngby | collected 2014-05-21 | reverse complement strand
AGGGCAAAATGCCATCCGGCTTTTATCGAACGTGCAGCCCTGGACTGCCTTGTATCAGGGTTTTTGATGTTCTGAGCCTCATCAAGTATTACTCCTGACCAGTCCGTTATTTTAAATACTTCGACGTCTCTGTGGAGAAGCGAGTAGGAAGATATCACAAGATCCTTGCCTCTGACGGCTTCTGCAAACTTTTCACCCTTCGGTCTCCTGGTCCCGTGATGTATAAGAACAGAGAGATCGGGCACAAAACGATCAGCTTCCCTTCTCCAGTTTTCAATTACCGAAGTAGGACAAATGAGCAGGACAGGATCTTTTTCTCCCCTAAGTATCCTTGCTTTCAACAATGCGAGCGCCTGTATCGTCTTTCCCAGCCCCATATCATCGGCAAGGCACCCTCCAAGCCCTATACTTGAAAGCCAGAAAAGCCAGGAAAGCCCCTTAAGTTGATATGGCCTGAGTTCTCCGCAAAATCCCTCGGGTTGTTCTACCTGATCTATTTGCTCCGCTCCTGTAAGGACTGAACGAATAGAATCGAGCCATGATGAGCCCGTTATCGCTGAAATAGGGATCTCTCCCTTGCTCTCACTAAAGGATGAGACCAATGCATCTCTCCTTGTGATTTTTTGAGGTAGTTTGTTTATTCCTTCCATTACCTTTTCAAGTTCATCACGTTTAAGGAGTACCCATTTACCCCTTATCTTAGCAAGGGGTGTCTTAAGTTCCCTCAACAAGGAGAGTTCTTCTTCTGTAAGTACATCCTCTCCGATAGAGACCGACCAGTCTACATCCATCAAATCTCCAAGATCAATCTGATTCCCAACAGAGAATACCGTTCCCTCTCTGATATTTCCCTTTACTGCAAGCTTGGGCCTGTAGGGAGAGGACCCCCAACTTGACGGAAACTGTACCTGTATGCCACAGTCAAGTATCTCAGGAACACTATCTTGGATAAAATTAAGAAGTTCATCGAAGGACATATCACAGCTAACTGGGGATGGTTCATTGAGACTTCTGGCTATGGCGGGAACAGAGGATGAGATCTGGCCCAGAATCTGGAGCATGTACCTTCTGGGATTTGCCCCGGAGAGCCGGAACCACTTCTTTTCAGAAGCACCCGGGCTCCAAACTTTTTCGGCAGGTATAGTTAAAGTCTGGTCCATGGCGAATTGCAAATGCCACGATAGTGTCCAGGTATCTTCTTTACTACCTGACAAAGGTTCTTCAAGTCTCAAAAAAAACTTCCATGGTTGGTTTGTAACTACTCTGACAGAATCTGTCCAATCTGAGATCTGACAACAGAGCGAACTCATATCATCTTTCCACCGGTGAAGCGTGGAACTCGGCCAGGCAAGAGAACGAAGCCATATGTCATGAGGGTTGGTCTGGTCGACTTGCCTTCCCCTTCTTCCGGGAGACGCTTGCGCTTTCCTTACAATCTCTTCAAGGAAAAGTTCTAATATTGAATCCGCAATATTAGAACTGGGGTCATTTTGCTGTTTTTCATCTTTTGATAGAGAAAAACTTTTCATGACCGGGGGAAGTGCATTCACGAAGACAGAGTATTCATCCTGGTATTTTGCTAAATGTAGTGGTTTCCAAACAGAAAAATAGCTCTCTTCAGAACACTCAATACCTGGCAGATATGCTCCTCTCATAACCATCAATGATGCATATTCCATTCCCTTAAGAATATACTTCAGGTCGTTGCCCAATAAAAGCCCCGGAACGGACAGTCTCTCCCTGCTCTCTTTGATGAGCCGTAGCAGACCTGTCAGTTCTTCGTGAGTAATATGGACGACTTCAACAAAATATTTTTCTATTGATGGGGCCCCACTTGTTTCAGACAATTCGCCCAGCAACGGTGAAGATAGCATCGGCAAACTGTTGTATGAAGGGAGCTCAACATATGCCACCACGGGGGTCTCAGTCGAAATTTTTCGGCCTCGTCTTATGCCCGCGGTCTTTAGAAGATCTTGGATTGCAAGACTTCCGGCATCCCAAGGCATTCTCGGTATCTCGGGAGAGGATGTGTCATTCCAATTGGTCAGCTCTGCTGTTTCAAATGAACGTTCGCCCCAGACATAAAACTTATTCTCAGCATAAGATGCATGTAAAACTATCATTTTATTCACAGTGTTGTTTCAGAGCTTATTCAAAACAGCTGCCGCCAATAAATTCTCTTAAGATCGAAGTGTTAGGGACATCATCTGAAGGTATTATTGGTACAAAGCTAAGTATAGCAAGAAGCCTTTGAGCTTCGCCATAAGCGGGCGAGTCTTCTTCTACCGAAGACAGCATAGGCTGGACGTAGCCCTTGAGTACCGGAAATTCATAAGCCAAAGAGGTATTAAAAAGAGCATCGGCATTCTCCTGATAAGGGAAAATATGACGATGTGAACCCCTTATTACAGAAGGCCATCGCAAAAGGGTCGCTTCAGGAGAATGTCCTCTAGTTCTGTAATCCCTTAGCATTCGTCTAAGGAGCCTGGTGTCTGTGGTTCCTATCCTGTTGTGCATATCTATTGCCGCGCCTGTCAGGGGGCTTATGAATATCCTGTATTTATTATCGTGGGAGACGCTCTCTGAAAGTTTATCGTTAAGACCATGGATACCTTCAATTATAAGGATCTGACCCTCGGCAAGTTTGAGTTTATAACCTTTTTTTCTTTCACCTGTTATGAAATCGAACTTCGGAACGTCTATCTCCTTACCTTCAAGCAGAGCCGCAAGATGTTGATTTATAAGATCTAAATCCAGCGCTTCTAGCGCCTCAAAATCAAGATCGCCATTAGAATCCCTTGGGGTTTTCGATCTCTCCACAAAATAGCTGTCCAATTCAAGAGTGGCGGAATTTATGCATGAGGCTAGCAGTTGTACGCGGATACGCCTTGAAGATGTCGTCTTGCCTGAGCTGGAAGGTCCAGCTAGACAAAGCAGTCGAACTTCAGGCCTCTCCGAAATGTGCGAGGATATCTCGCTAAGTTTTTTTGTGTGCAGGGCCTCGCAGACCATTATAAAATCTCTTGAAAGCCCGTTAGCTACAAGACTATGTATCTTATCCATGGTTGATACATGTAGGTTATCAAGCCACTCAGCATAGCCATTAAAAAGAGCAAAAGTCTTTGTGCTTGTTTTGAATGGAACCGTCTTTGTTGGATCGGAGAAGAGGGGACCGGATATAAAAATGCCTCCCTTGTAAAGATGCAATTCAAATAAAGGGACTATCGCAGCGTTATCCGCAAGGGCACCTCCAAAAAAATCATATATACCTTCTATTCTGTACATTATCACAGGATCTCTGTTAACCCAGCGGAGGAGTCTTTCCTTGCCATTGTAACCCTGGGCGGTCATTATGATACGGGCCTTATCAAGGGAGAGCTCCTCCCTGACAACAGCAACCCCTTCTTTGACCATCCTCTGCATCTCATTAAGTATTGATTTTTTTTGCTTATCAGTCACAGGACCGTCAGGGCTGTCATAGAAATATGAAAAATTCATCGACTGGCGAAGATGGAGCCTAATTCCGCATACTCTTGTAGCAGCAGACGTTAGCATGAAGCTAATCGTTCTAAGATATACCTCTGCTCCTTCTATGGTATCACTTGTTATAAACTCAAGCTTTGAATCCATATCTATCTTCCATGAAAGAGGTCGCTGGACTCTGTTGACTCTACATGCCACGACTCTATCTTTTTTCGGAAAATTCGTCCTTGTCAAAACATCCCTCGCCGTGATGGGGAAGTTACTCTTGATATCCTGCATATCGTTGAAACTTATCGTTAAGCTCATTTAGGTCCTCCCTCTAATGACTCGGCTCGAATCTTTGTTGCACATTTATGCCAAGTTATCAGTGCCTTAAGTTAATATATCGAGTTTTTGAAATAATTACAAACACAGTAACTCATCTAAACATATTAACATAAAAAGAGGAATGCGGTGTTAAAAAAAAGAGTTTTTGGGAAAATAGGATCTGCTTGCTGTCAGTTCAAAAAAAGGACCAGACGCATTAAAAGCATCTGGTCCTTTCGATTCCTTTTTAGCAAAAAATCTCTAATTTAGCAGTTATTTAACTGTCAGCTTTTCGATCACTATTTTTTTGAGAGGTCGATCTCTTGAGTCAGTAGGTACTTTTCCTATCTTTTCAACTACATCCAATCCCTCGGAAACATGTCCGAATATCGCATGTTTACCGTCCAGCCAGGGGCATGGCACAAGAGTGACAAAGAATTGCGAGCCACCTGTATTAGGACCTGCGTTCGCCATCGAAAGCATTCCGGACCTGTCATGTTTAAGCCCCTTGCCAAATTCATCGGGTATATTATATCCGGGGCCTCCAGTTCCTGAGCCCTGCGGGCAGCCTCCCTGGATCATAAAATTCTCTATTACGCGGTGAAATATGATGCCGTCATAATAATTTTTGTTTATCAGATCAGTGAAATTCTTTACAGTCTTGGGGGCCAGGTCGTTGTAGAGCTCGATCTTGAAAGTTCCCATGGATGTCTGAAACGTTGCTGTCTGGCGTTTTACGGCGGCTTCATCTGCTGATGCCGGCTGGGCGGCAAATACCTTTAGAAATACTGATATTGCAATAAGAAACGTTAGCAAAGCTATAATCTTCATAATTTTTCCTCCAATGTCGTTTTCTATCTTTTTTGAACCCATAAATTTTAACATTTATCTCTCTCCTTAGCCACTCTTTAACCATGGAAAAATCTAGGCGAGAATAGCTCCATTTCTGTTGACCTTCCATACTGCTCGTTATCAGATCAAAAGCTGAATCTTACCCGGTATTTCTTTATATAATCTGTCGGCATGTATGACATTTTTGCCTCGCGGAGTCCAGGATCGTTCATGTCCTCTTCTCTGTTCGCAACTGCCAGTCGAGGGTTTTGTTCCAGCATGTGTGACATAAATTCTTTGTTGATAGCCTGGTATGTGGCCCCATATTCCAGGCTCGCTTTCTCAAAGTGGACAAATATAGTGTGTGATGCTATTTCACCAATAGTGTAAGCCGCTATTTTGCCCGAGACCTCGATAATCCCGCCAACGAGATGGGGGATTTTTCCCCAGTTAGTAAGTATCTTAATTATCCCTCTATTTTCCTGGAGCAGTCCTTTATCTGTACATCCATTGTTGACTTGGCACCAGATCTGCTGAAATTCCATTACATCATTGATCAATTCTTTTGATATCGGTTTATAGGAATAATCATAATTCTTACGGAATTGGTTTACTCTGTTACGTTTTTTCATAAACCTATTACCCGGTAAAGTAGCAAGATCCCTGATATCATAAAGGTATTCCCAGCTGCCTCTCATATCTTCTACGCTAATTATCTCAGGAAACTGTGCCTTCCAGATATTGAGGAGTTTTTCCGGTACATACCAGAATTCTGCTTCTCGTCCCAGTCTTTTTTGGATCAGTTCTGCCCAATCATTCCTTTTCCAGTCGCCAAGCGGAGCGAGATCGTAATCGTGAGGAATCGTCTGCCTTATCCAGAGCAGAGATCCGTCATCTTCCTGAGCTGTTTGATAACCACATTCGTCGGCCCACCCCCACAGGATGGGAAAGCTGTAATCGGCTGCCCGCTGGGTAGCTGCATCCCAGTAATTTTGAAAAAATGATAGATCTTCAATTTCTAAATGCTTAAATTTAAGCAATAAATAACTACCTCCGTTCTGCACACCAATAAAGGTTAAACCTTATACGCAGATTTTGCCAATAGCAAAAGAGCGTATATCTGTTACAATTTTGCAGTAACATATAGAAAAAAGAAAAGGATTGACGGGCTTGATAAAAAACAACTGCGACAACAATAAAAATAAATGTCCTGAAATTGTTCCGGACGAACAGACAGGCGTGACAAAAGAAGAACAGGAATGGGGACTGAAAAAGGAAAATCGTCCTCCTGTTCCAAAATATATTTTTGGAGTCATTGCTATTATTATACTCGCTGTTTTTCTTGGAGGAAGCCTCTGGTATTACCGGACGAACGTTCTTCCTGAGAAATATTATCAGAGAGCAACATCTCAATTTAAACTCGAAAACTATTCAGAAGCTTACCTTCTTTATGAAAAAGTTTTAAAACTCCGTCCCGAGCGCAAAAACATACTTTACCAAATGGCTTTCTGCCTCGAGAAGACAGGGAAAATCGACGAAGCTATAGACCGTTACGAGGAACATCTTAAAACCATACCATCAGATGGAAAAGCGCTTGTAAGAATGGGATGGCTATACACCCAGAAAAACAATTTCAAAAAAGGACTGCCTGCTCTCAAAGAGGGTGCCAGTAAGCTCAAAGATGCATATGCCTGGACTCTTTTAAGCGAAGCTGCCATAAGATCAAAAAACAATGCGAGTGCCGTAGAAGCCCTTGTTAAACAGATAGAATTGTTCAAAAAACCTGAGCAGGTACTGACATGCTCCAAGATGCTCATGGGTCTCGGGGCTTGGAAAGATGCATTGAAAGGGTACGAAAAATTTTCTAAACTTGCGCCGGATGACAAAAGAGGCATACATGGAGCAAATGCCGCAAAAATTATGCTCGGTTATCCTACGGATCCAAATCTTGTCATAAATCCTGGTAAATCTGTAGGCATGGTAATACTCGGGGAGTCAAAGGAAAAAATCAAGAGTAAACTTGGATCGCCTGACCTAAAAGTATTTAAAAAAGTTGGAGAAACATCTATCCTAACGAACAACAACGCAGAGATTTGGTCGTACAACAAAACGATGCCTAAAATAAGTCTTAGGATAATATTTCTCGACGGTAAAGTCCGCGAAATAGAGACACGTTCAGACGAATATAAAACCGCGACAGGCCTTGGTCTGACAAACTTCCTGCTCCCCAAAAATGCTAAAAGGCTGGAGTGGAAAAAAGAGGCCCCTGGTAATTCTGTAATATGCCTTGCCAAGGGAGGGGGCCTCTCCTTTGTCGCGGCTGGTCTCAACAGTGAAGGAACTGAGGCCAAATACAAGAAACTTCGCATTCATAAAGGCAACTCTTTCATTGAGAATTTCTGATTGTCGGATCTTTTTAACTAAATCGCTCCTCGCAGTACTCAGACGGGTAGCCGGCTCCTGAGAACCCGAACTGCCTCCATCGCATCTTTGGCATAGCAGTCAGCGCCGACATATTCTGCGAGTGATTCGGTTAGGACCGCGCCACCAACAATAACTGTGACGCCGGGACATTCTTTTCTAAGCAGGTCTATCGTATCCTTCATGCTTGTAACAGTCGTCGTCATAAGAGCACTCAGACCTACTATCTCTGCGCCGTGTTCTTTTACCGCGGCTACAACTCTTTCTGGCGGGACATCTTTCCCAAGATCGATCATCTTAAAATTATAATTTTCCATTATCACTTTAAGTATATTTTTTCCTATGTCGTGAATATCGCCAAGTACCGTTGCGACTACCATTTTTGTTCTGTTTTCTTGATTATCACAATTGGTTTTTGAAAGCTCTTTTCTTAAAAGCTCAAATGACAATCTGGCCGCTTCAGCAGATCTCATCAGCTGGGGCAGAAATATTTTCTGTGCTTCATAGTCTTTACCTACTGCATCAAGGGAGGGAACTATTTCTTTCTCGATTATTTCCAGAGGACCCATCTTTGTTAAAAGCAGTTCGGTAGCTCTTTCAGCCTCTGTTTTAAGACCGACTCTGATCGAATAAGAAAGGTCATAGGTATCCTTCGGTTCAGCTTTAGAGTCAGCTTTCTGCCCTGTATCTGAAAAAACATCTATGAATTCGGAGGCACTTGGATCCTTGCCGGACAGCACTCTGTAAGCGGCAAGTGTTTGGCGCATACCCTCATCACCGGGATTCATTATCGGCGCGTCAAGTCCCTGAATCAGAGCCATAGCAAGCATAGTCCTGTTTATAAGGGGTCGGTCCGGCAATCCGAAAGAGACATTGCTGACTCCAAGGACCGTTTTCAGCCCAAGCTCTTCCTTGACCATCCTAACTGCCCTGAGTGTCTCTAAGGCTTGCTCCTGTTGGGCAGAAACGGTCATAACGAGACAGTCTATAAGCACATCTTCTTTAGGTATGCCAATCTTTTCAGCCTCTTCTAAAATATTTCTGGCTATTTCAACCCTGCCTTCAGCAGACTGGGGTATCCCGTTGTCATTAAGAGTGAGACCCAAAACCGCGGCCCCGTATTTTTTTACGATTGGCAGTACAGTTTTAAGAGAGTCTATTTTTCCGTTAACTGAATTTATAAGGGGTTTGCCGTTGTAGACTCTAGCTGCCTTTTCTAACGCCTTAGGGTCTGAAGAATCAAGCTGGAGAGGCAGGTCAACAATAGACTGAATCTCAATGACAGTTTTTTTCAGCATCTCAGGTTCATCTATGTCTGGCAGTCCCATATTTACATCAAGCACGTGGGCTCCCTGTTCCTGTTGACGGATAGCCTCTTTCATAACAAAATCCATATTATTTTCTCGCAAAGCGGCCTGAAGAGCTTTTTTACCCGTCGGGTTAAGGCGTTCCCCAATTATCACCGTGTCATTCCCAAAAAAAACAGGGTTTGAGGGAGAACATATACCCGCCGTCCTGTTATTTTTACAGGGGATGCGGGAGACTCCCTGAAGCCGTTCCTTAACAAGTTTCATATATCCGGGATCTGTGCCACAGCATCCTCCCACTATCGCCGCCCCATATTCAACAAACTTTTTTATATAATCGGCAAATTGCTCAGACGTCACATCATAGCGAGCATCAGCTTCGCTGAATAGGGGAAGCCCAGCGTTGGGTTGAACCATTACAGGGATGCTGCTTGCGTTGATTATCCTTTCAACCACAGGGACAAGCTGTTTTGGGCCGAGTGAACAGTTTACTCCAAGTGCATCAACTCCCAGCCCCTCAAGGGTAAGGACCATGGATTCGACAGTGGTCCCGAAAAATGAACATCCGTTCTCCTCAAAACTCATCGTAGCAAATATGGGAAGGTCTGAATTCTCTTTGGCAGCGATAACAGCGGCCTTCAGTTCATAAAGGTCAGTAAACGTTTCAAGAAGTATAAGATCTGCCCCCGCGCTGCTTCCTGCTCTCACAATTTCCGAAAAAACCTCAACTGCTTCTTCAAAAGGAAGGTCTCCGATAGGGTAGAGGACTCGACCACATGGGCCAATGTCCAAAGCAACATATTTGTCTATACGTTCCCCGGCAGCTCGTTTGGCAATCTCTACAGCAGCGGAAACTATATCTGAAAGTTTACGCCCGGCTTTCTCAGCCTTGTACCTGTTTGCCCCAAAAGTATTTGCTGAAACAATATCGCAGCCGGCATCAAAATATTCGTTGTGAATCGACTCGATTATGTCCGGTTCAGTAAGATTTAGCAGTTCGGGGATTCCACCTCTTTTGAGTCCCCTCTTTTGGAGCATAGTACCCATCGCCCCATCAAAAATCACTATGCCCGTATCATTTATTTTGAATGCCACAAAATTCGCCCTTCTTTCTGTAGATACAGTTTTTATTTATGGAGCAAAAGCCGCAGTCTCTTTTCCTGTCAGAAATAGTCGTTGATATCCCTATTACAGCTGTTATCGATTTTAAAGGTATCAGCATATTCGTTTTAGTTAGATTAAGTCCAATTTTTTTGTCTGCGTTAAGAGCGGAAATAATTTTTTCTGATTCACACAGGGGAACGTCACCGTACCCGGGGCTGAACCTCATTGTAAGAAACTCGTTAGAGGAAATCAATCCCATGATCTCTTCTTCTGCGATATCGGCAGTTCTTTCTGTCTCGGCTGAGGCACAAGCATCAAAAATCACAGATTCTGACATACTTTGAGCCTGGGATTTCCTAAGCAGCATATCTACACTACTTCCTATGGTAACTGCCATAAGTGCTGCTTTTTTACAGCCCCTGCAGATATCGGCGAGATTACTGCCTTTTATGGAAAAAGATTCGTCAAAAATAATGTGAGAATCATATACTTCGATTTGAAAGATAGAAAAAACGGATTTGGGCGTGGAGACATCTTTTACCCTTTTATATTGGCGCTCAATTGAGCAGAGAAGGTCTGATGTCACAGCGCTATCAGGTACGGATAGAAGGCTGGTTATTTCTTTCAGTAGTGGAGCGTCGGGTAGATCAGCCACGTTTTACTCTCAGAGAGTAAAGTATGCCTCTTATGTTTTCAGCTATCCTTTTTGCGATATCTGGTTGATTCATAGTGTAAAGATGTATGCCATCAACGCCCGTAGAGAGGAGATCTACTATCTGCGACGTTGCATAGGCTAGCCCTGCTTCTTTCATAGCCATACTGTTATGACCGAATGCTCTTATCATCTTATGGACTTTTTCGGGGACACTGGCCCCGCACATTGAGACCATCCTGTCTATCTGAGATTGAGAGGTTATTGGCATAATGCCCGCAACGATCGGTATCTTAATCCCCATCTCACGTCCTTTATCCCTGAATTCATAGAAAAGTTCATTGTCAAAAAAGAGCTGCGATATCAAGACATCTACGCCGCAATCAACTTTATTCTTCAACGAACACAAATCTTGATCCATCGAATATGCCTCAATATGTTTTTCTGGGTAACATGCGGCAAAGATTTTGAAATCATAACCGGAACGGATATATTTGATTAAGTCAGATGCATATCTAAAATCACTGAGGGTTTCGCCCTCTGCTATATCGCCCCTCAGAGCAAGGATATTCTTTATACCGTTCTTTGAAAGAGTTTTCAGGACATTGTCGATTTCCGCTTTGCTGTTGCCTGCGCAAGTGAGGTGAGCAAGAGCTGGAATGGTGTAATTGTTCTGTATCTGAGAGGCTATCTCCACAGTATTCTCCCTGCTTGTCCCTCCTGCTCCGTATGTAACACTGATCAGGTCTGGAGAAAGACTGGCAAGAGCATCGACTGTCGCAAAAATAGAGGCGAGGTTCCCAGAGCCCTTAGGTGGAAATATCTCAAAAGTCATTGTAGGACCTGTTTGCTCAAAATAATCTTTCATCAATTCGCCTCCATAGAGAGATATCTTTCAATTATTGTAGCCGCGCCTTCATTATCATTGTCTAAAGTTACCTCGTCTGCAACGGCCTTTAGTTGATCGGAAGAGTTTCCCATCGCCACTCCATGACCGGCCCAGACTATCATTTCTTTATCGTTACCGGCATCACCTATTGCAAGGACATCTTTTCTGTCTATGCCAAGTCTTTCAGCCACCAAAGCGAGTCCATTTGCCTTGTTAACCTCCGGATGCGCTATTTCAACAAAAGCGCCCCACGATACAGCAGTATAAACCCTGCTACCGAAACGAGATTTCGTCTTTTCCACCATGTATGGAAAAACCGTCTCGTCAAGAGTAATTCCTAATAATTTAGTTGAATCTACGTTAAAATCCCATAGTTTTTCGCCCAATGATACCGGTGGTATTTTTGATATGTTTTCATAAAACTTAGTTCTGGGGTCATTGCCGTCTACCACATACACTTTGTCGTTGTTGTAGATTTGTATGTACCAACCCTGATCCTTGTAGTAGGACACAATTTCGGCGGTCAAATCTATTCCAAGACCTTTTTCATGGAGGATCTCTCCCGACACTGGATCGCGCACTATCGCGCCGTTATAGAAAACAGAAGGACAACTGATACCGACCTCTTTTATTAAAGGAAGCGCTGAGGGATACATTCTTCCGGTCGCTATAACCACAGCGATACCAGTTGAAATTGCTGACCTAATGACATTCTTTGTCCTTGGTGTCAGTTCGCTTGAGCTGTTTAGGATTGTCCCATCCATATCGAGGGCTATAAGTCTGGGTTGAAAAGAATTCATATCGCAAAGACCATGAGAGCGGCTATCTCCGCAGCTACAATGGAAGCACCAAGCACGTCTCCATTAACTCCACCGAGCCTGGAGTTCATCCATCTGGCACTGGCAAAGCCTATTCCTGCCGCAATAAAAGCAGAGAATATCCACCTGATTGGGGCGAATGGCATAAAAATCAAAAGGGATAATGCTGAAGTAAAGAGATCATACCCAGTAAAAGTATCAACCCAGCCCCTTCCCATTCCCTTATCCCAGGGATAGAGGCCCTTATAAGCAGCGGCGCATGCAGCAAACCTTCCCGAAGCAGCAGCGACAGAAGAGGCAACGAGCAGTTCTGTTTTTGGGACTAGCCCCATAATTGAAGTCCAAAGACCAAAAGCCAGTATCAGACCTGTCACACCATAAGCACCGGTTCTGCTGTCTTTCATTACTGAACGAAGTTCATTTCCTTTTTTGCCGGAACCTATACCGTCCCAAAGATCTCCCCATCCGTCAAGGTGAAGCGCCCATCCTGATGCTGTGTAGAAAAAGGCACCAAGCCAAATCGCCCCAGAACTTCCTATTCCCAAAATATTGGCAAAGGATATAACCGAACCTGTAAGCAAACCCAGCATACCTCCGGCAACAGGGGCCAGCGACAAAGTCCTGTTACCCGATGGCATTTCAGCGGGCCACCATTTTTTAGGCAGGGGAATGCGGGAAAAAAGCGTCCATGCAACGACAAACCTGTTCATAAGGTCCAACCAATATTTATCGTCTTTGATCTCTTCAGTGAGTCTGTTTAGATATTTTTGAAATTCTTTGTTATTCATTTCCAGTTGCTGTCCTCCATACTGCCTTTTATCCAGAGAGGATATCCTGCCACTACAAGAACAGCCCTGTCAGCCTTTGAAGCGCAGAGCTGATTCATCCTCCCTTGAAGGTCCCGGAAACGCCTGCCCATTTTATAAGATGGAACCAGACCGGAGCCTACTTCATTGCTGACTATTATCAAATGTGTTCCTGCGGGCGGAAGAGAAAAGAGTTTGCATGCTATTTCACGTATCTTCAATTCTCTGGCCTGCCAATCTTTCTCAGAAGCGTTTTCTGCGAGTTCACCCTCAATAAAGAGACGGGTCAGCCATAGTGTAAGGCAGTCAAGCAGGAGTATTCCTTTAATCTTGCTGACCGCTTCGCATATCTCGCATGGATCGCCTTCAAAGGTATTCCATTCTGTCGGCCTTCTTTTTTGGTGTATGGATACGCGCTCGCGCATCTCCTCATCTTGAACATCCGCTGCAGCAAGGTAAGTAACAGGAGCATGGGCATCAGTTGCAAGCATCTCGGCAAAGGTGCTTTTTCCGCTCCTCGCCCCTCCCAGTACCAAGGTCATCTCCGACTTAGATAATGAATTATCTCTAGTTTCCAAAGGTAATACCCTGCAGAATGTTGCCCAATGTCTGTTCTAATATCTGACTTTCAAAACTCTCTTCAGTGTAATTTATCCCGGGTCCGCACGGTAGTTCGAATTTAAGCCTAAAGACAGTATCCCTGCCCGAATAATCCTTTTCATTCGGATCACTTGCAGACTTAGGTATGATACTTCCTGCATTTCTCATATGTCCAGATTTATCAACCTTGACATTATTGAAAACAGGCGAGTCTATAGTACCATTTATATTCAACGTCACAAACCGGAAATCAGTTCTGGCGTATCCGGATAGTATTCCTCCGAGGAAGTTCTGCAGCAATGCGCTAGTGTCAAGCTCTCCGGCAAAGTCCATACCCACGTTTATAACACCCTGGAGCGCACCCAAAAGCGCGTTCAACGCCCGTAAATTAACCTTTCCCATAGTAAAGAGGCTTACTTCTCTTTTATTGCTTATCAGACCATCAAGCATTACATAACGATACACGGGGTCTCCGGGCGGTGCAATTGCCTGGCTTCCGGGAAGTATCGTCAAGTATCCTTCGTCATAGGTAAATGCGGTGTGCAGAGATTTATAAAGTAGAGGTTTACCCTTAGTATATTTTTTTGCTGCCTCAACGGCTTCGAATCCAGAAATTTCGCCATCTTTCAGGAATAATACGCCAATAGCCTTTACCGTACTCATCCTTCCCATTTCTCCCTCTGCCCTGATCTTAAGATCTCCTTTGCCGGTAAGAGCCCCTTTTAGGCCAGGGAAGGACTGTTTGAGCATTGGTTCGACATCCGCACTCAGCACGGTGAGGTTGCCCCCCCACTTGCTCTCATTAATGTCCATTGCGAGACCTCCCGAAACTGTTCCTCCGTTCGTCTCAGCTTTTACATCTTCCATGACCGCATAGCCCTCTGTTATGTAAAAAGGAGCATTGACGTTCTTTATTCTTATGCCGAGGAATCTCATCCTCTCCGATGAGAAGGAACCCTCTCCGCCAAAGTTAGCTACTTCTCCTTTTCCCGAGAACTTAAAATTGACGTTTCCACCAAGCCTCTCGCGGAATTGAGTGGGAAGATAGACACCTATCTGTTTAAGGTCTATCCCTTTCCCATTAGTATCAAGAGCTCCGTACCATTTTCCATCCTTCATAAAAACCCGACCCTTTGCGGAGAATTCGCCCTTATCCAGCCTTGCCTTTGCCTCAGAAATATTTACATCTGTAAAGCTACCGTCAAATTTAACATCAACCATGGGCAGCAAAAAGCCTCTGTATCTGAAAGGTGCCAATGTCCCACCACCCTTGTAAAGGGGGTTACCTAGGGTTCCTAAAACTTTAATCTCGCTTTTGATAAGTCCCTGCACTCCCCGAACGACAGGCAAGTGCTTTCTGAGAAGTTCATAGGTGTTTATATTTTCTGATGATATCGTTAGATTCAAAGAAGCGTCCGAAAAAGGCTTGCCTTCCGGCGCAGGTGTTATGTTTCCCTTGATTAAATGTTTACCTCTCAGGAATTTCATACTTGCATTTTCTATCCTTATCACTTTGGGATCGCCGTTTAAACTTGCCTCCACTTTTTCAGCGCGGACCTCCCGCCATCTGACCGAACCGGTACTAATGTCAGCTTTCCATTTAAGACCTTGTCCATCATTTGCTATCTTCAGTTCGCCTGAGAATGGACCCTCGAGATCTTGGTCTGCTTTAAAGAGAATATTCAACGCAGAAAGATCTACATTTTTAATCTTTCCGCCCACTTCCCACCTGAGAGGTGATGAGGATTTACCTTCTTGGGCCTTAACAGGTAGGAATACTTTGCTTTTAAGATCAGCACTTCCTCCGGCGCCTCTGGCCTGCATCTTGGTGAAATCTAGTTTTCCAGAGGAATAGGTCATCTCAGTATAAAATTTATCCACCTGAAGACCGTTGAATCTGCCATTAACTGCGCTCATCTTCAAAAGGACCTTAGGCGAATTAGCAACTCCTTTGACGCTCCACGATCCAGAGGCATCACCGTAAATACCCATGCTTTTCAAAAACTTAAGAGTTTCGTGAAAGTTTTTTAAGGATGCATTTCTGAAATCTCCGTTTAATGATAGGGTTTTTTTGTCATCTACCGTTTTCATATTCCCTGAAGCCGTTATACGTGCTCCGTTCCAATTGACTGAAGTCTTTTTAAGTGAAAGCAGACCTTCCGAAACATGATAATCTGCCGATAACCTAAGTCCTGCAAGCTTTCCTACTCCCCCCATCTCAAGTGACGGAGAAGAGATGTCGGCCTTTATCTTTAGGTCATCCAGCACGCCTTCTACAACAGCAGATATATCCGCTGCACCTTTAAAAGCATACTTGTCAAAACCTACCACCGCATCACTCAGTTGGTCAAGTTTAATAGATTTTGCGTTGAGTTTTAAGTCAATATTGATTCCGTCAAAAGCACTGACAGTTCCTTTGATTTTTATATCAGTACCTTCGTTAAGAGCAGTAAAATCTACATCTCCCGAGGGTTTACCGGTAAAAAGAATTTTCCCCTTAAATTCCGTAAACTTCATCTTATCGTATGTCACATTTGATGGAGCAACATTTATCTCTCCTACCAAGGCGTTCAGAGGACCTTTGAGATTGGCCTCTAATCCTGTGATGGTGCCCTTGAGTCTCTGGATATTGCCTGATGCGTCATGTGTAATCTTATCAGTCCAGTCCGCTAAATGAAGTTTTTTTGCCGATGCGTTAAGTTCTATATATTTTGCGGGAGTCCTTGTATCTAATTTTATAACTCCGCTTAAAGAGGAGTCCCTAACTTTGCCTTCATCCAAAACTATTTCTAAAATTCCTTTGTCGTAGTTCCATTTTGCTGCGACCTCTTCAAGAGGGATTTTTCTCCAGGCAGCCTTTTTAAGCACTCCATCACCGGACATGGCCATTTCTTTTCCTGAACCCTTCATTTCGATGTTTGCTGATAAGATGCCCATAACGTCATACTTTAAAATGTTTGGAAAAACTAACGCTGCTGTATCAATATTTAAATCTTTAACTTCAGCTTTGAAATCCGGAACAGGATATACGATCCCAGATATTTTAACAAAGCCCTCATCTAATTTCGTGGAAAAACCGTTAAAAATCCAGTTGCCAGATTCTTTTTTTGCTATGCCGTGTATAGAAAAAGGAATATTTTTAAATTTTCCTTTTAAGGCAGGAGCAAACCACTCAAGCCCGCGTAGCTCCAATGAGCTGTCATTAAGCTCGAGGAGACCCCATTTTGAGGTTACCTTTACGTTGTTAAGTTTTATTTTATCTATGGGAATATCTTTGGCTCTCAAGCCTTCCTTGCTCTCCGGAACTATTTTAAGAATAGAGTCGAGGTCTGAATTCAAACCGTCAAGGACAACAGTTGATAATCTGGGAGAGTTTTTTATGATACTCATCAGTGAAAGGTTCATTGCGATCCTGTCTATTGTGAAAAGCTTTTCCCCCGAACGGACAAAAGACAAACCTTTTCCTTTAAAGCCAATTATGGGATTACCGGTAAGGCGCGACATTTCAAGCTCAACATTAAGTTCATTACGCACAGCATTGACTATCTGGGCCACTACCAGATCACCCAAGAAATTTGCCCTGGTCAGGATCAAAAGCGCAAGACTGACCGCTGCAATTATTATAAAAGTAATTATTCCCGTTTTTACGACAAATGCCAAACGTTTCAAAATAAAAACACACTCCCATGGCTGCTCATCCTTAACTATCTGTTAATTAATCCAGACAAGCACCTAATACCCAGTAATTCTACCATGTTTTGAACTGTGGACCTATGCAATTACACTGTAATCATTGCCTGATATTTTATATTCTCACATCTTTGAGAAGCAGAGTTTCTTCACAAAAAAATAGAGCCTTCATCAGGCTCTATCATTATTTCTGGTGGAGCTTAGGGGATTCGAACCCCTGACCTCTTGAATGCCATTCAAGCGCTCTCCCAACTGAGCTAAAGCCCCAGAAGCGAACATG
>LFRM01292336.1_pt1 | contig 17189 bp, 16 predicted proteins | sample 618341 | NCBI WGS metagenome assembly LFRM01 (sample SAMN03654438, study PRJNA283298) | anaerobic digester metagenome | isolation source: pool of bioreactors CSTR01a, CSTR02a, and CSTR03a thermophilic anaerobic... | place: Denmark: Kgs. Lyngby | collected 2014-05-21 | reverse complement strand
ACATCATGATCCCTGACGATGTAGCGAAGGGAGGCGTTTTCTTCATCGCCTTCCAAATGCGTCAAATGGAAAAACCCCTCGTAGCCTTCCGTATGTTCGGGCGCTTCATTTGCAGGCAGCATAGCATGGAACTGCATGGCCATTTTGGCAGCGTTCATCATTTTGTTTTTGGCATAGCCCGGATGGATATTGCGCCCTTTTACGGTAACCACTGCGGAAGCGGCGTTGAAGTTTTCATATGATATTTCCGATAAGTCGCCGCCGTCTACGGTGTAGGCATAATCGCAATTGACATAATTAAGCTGCAGCAAGTCAGCGCCGCTGCCGATTTCTTCATCGGGCGTGAAAATGACCCAGATCTCGCCGTGCTTTATTTCAGGATGAGTACTCAAATGAGCCATCGCGCCCATGATTTCGGCTGCGCCCGCCTTGTCGTCCGCGCCCAGTACCGTCGTTCCGTCCGTCACCACCAAGCTTTCACCTTGCCAGCGGTGCAGGTGGGGGAAATCAACCGCAGACAGGATGATATCAGCGTCCCTATTGAGTACGATCGGGTCACCGGTATACTCAACTACCCGTGGCGCAAAATGACGGCCGGGTACGGCGTCTACGGTGTCCATATGTGCAATCAGCGCGGTAACGGGTTGACTGGGGCAATTGGCGGGCAGGCATCCGTAAACGTAACAGTTGTCATCCAAGAGCACCTTGGACAGTCCCAATTCTGTCATTTCCTCTTTGAGGAGCTTGGCTAATTCCCATTCTCCCTTATACGAGGGCGTGATATCCGAGCCTTCCCGGCTGGTGGTGTCGATCTTCACATAACGCAGAAATCTTTCTAGAACTCCTTGCATATCAGTTCTCCTTTGTTAAGAGCATAATGTTCTCAATACCGGATGTGAAACAAAACATGTCTACCGGCGAATTGGACTTCACTTGATATCCGTGTTGTACCAGAAACGCCGCGTCCCGCGCCTGCGTTGCGGGGTGGCAGCTGATGTAGACGATTTTCTCGGGTCCCGCTTGCACAATGCTATTTAGCACTTCCGGCGGCGCTCCTTTGCGGGGCGGATCCAACAGTACGATGTCGGGGCGGAAGCCTTCTGAAACAAGCTTTGGAAGCTCTTGACTTGCATCCCCCGTTATGAACGAGGCGTTTGTGATGCTGTTTGCTACGGCATTCACTCGCGCATTCGAGACAGCTTCGGGAACAATTTCGACGCCAACCACGTCTTTTACGTAGGGCGCAAAGCATAGCGCAATCGTGCCTGCACCGCAATACACGTCTGCCACTGTTTGATTCGGCGCCGGCGCAGCCAACTCCAGCGCTTTTTTATATAATACCTCAGTTTGCCACGGATTCACCTGAAAAAAAGACATTGGGGATACACGAAAAGTGATGCCGCACAGCGTCTCCTCCAGTGTTTCGCTGCCCCAGACCACGGCAGAATCGCTTCCCAAAATAGTGTTACCGTGCTTAGTATTGACTGAATACGAAATAGAACGAATGCCCGGCACTCCCTCAATAAGGGCGCGGATGAGCTCCTTTTCGAAAGGGAGCTTTGGGCAATTGACAACCAAGAGTGCCATGCTTTCGCCTTGCCTGTTTGCTCGGCTGACGACATGGCGTATATCCCCTTTGCAGGTCGCCTCGTCGTAGGCTGAAACGCCGTTATCCTCCATCCACTTTCTTACCACCGCCGCTATATCATCGGCAGGCGGCATGGCGATTAGGCAGTTTTTAATGCGTATTAGCCGGTGACTCCTTGGCGCATAAAAACCCGTGACCGCTTGTCCTTGGGAGCATTGCACAGGCGTGGCTGTTTTGTTCCTGTATTGCCAAGGGTCTTCCATGCCCAGCGTGTTGTCCACCGGGCTATCTACGCCGGCGATCTTGAGCATCGCCTGCGCAACTACGCCCCGTTTGTATTCAAGCGTATACGCATAATCCATGTGCTGGCAACTGCAGCCGCCGCACCTGCCAAAATATGGGCACGGGGGCGTTACCCTGTGAGGACTCGGCTCAAGGACATCCAACAATTTTGCGTAAGCATAATTCTTCTTGATGCTGAGAATCATGGCGCGGATATGTTCACCCGGCAGCGCGCCCGCAACGAACACCACGATGCCCTCATATCGACAAACGCCCTGCGCATCTACGCCCAGGGCATCAACCCGAAGGTCCACCACATCATTCTTTCTGAACAAATGTAATCCTTCCCGTCAGAACTGCTTTCCCTCGTAGCGACGACAGATGCAGTATTTTGAAATAGCGCTGTGCGTCGACCATCCGGCAGCCTGGGACAACACGGAAGAAAGATAGGCAGGCATTACGCGATCAAACTTGACTTCCATAATGATCTCTTCCCTGTCCAACGCCGGAATCGTCGGAAGCAGGGGATTGAAGAGGTCGGAAGAAAACAGCCCGGAGCGCAGCTGTTTGTCAAATGTAATTCGTATGTTCTCCGCAGGGTGCAGATACGCTTCGCGCACATAATCAACAATAACCACCGGGCGCAACAGGCGCAGTCGCATCTCCCGATACACATCACGCAGCAACCCCGAAGACGTATTTTCCAGTCCCGTCGGATCACCCGCCATCAGCTGGTCGCTTAGGTCCCGGGAAACGGGCACAGAACGTTTGGCTATGTACTGGTTGTACTTGCTTTTGCACTCCATGCGGATGAGATTCTGCGACATATTGTAGATGCGGATGCGGTATTTGTCACGGTTGCTGACACCGCTTATTTTTTCATTAAGCGCATCGTCAAAAATGGTATCAAAATAAAGCGACCTGATATGGTATTCGTTGTTCTCATCCGCATGCGGGTCCGGATGCAGCATTTTGAGGAGCACGCGCGATAAAACCTGGTATTGCACAGGGCTGATATAGTATTTCAGTTCATGACGAACTTGTGTTGCCATTGACGCGGCCCCTGTTAGTAGGCCGTTTCGTTCTGGCAGGAGACAAGCGTGGCATCATGCACGCCGCTGATATCCAGCATATGTCCCACAACGTCAGAGCGCTGGCTAAGCTGAAGTTCGACCGTCATTTCCGCGCCGGAGCGCGTGATGGTTTTCGAACGCACGCGGTAGTGTTTCACACTGCGGTGCAGTTCCGCATCGATCTCCTGTTCGGCGATAGGATCAAAATGTACCACCAGCAAGTAGCTATCGCTGGAACGAATCTTGAGGAAGGACATCGCCAGCATGATAACCGAAATGCCAAGCACCACAACCATGGCAGGCAAATAGTAGCCGGAACCTATTAGAATGCCCATGGTGATGGACCAGAACATGTAGGATGTGTCGATAGGATCCTTAACCGCAGTGCGGAAACGGACAATAGACAGAGCGCCCACCATGCCCATGGACAGCGCCACGTTGCTGCCGATGGCCATGACGACCGATGACGTGACCATGGTAAGCAAAATCAGTGTGGTGCTGTAAGAAGGGTTATACAGGACGCCGCGAAATGTCTTCTTGTAGACAAGCGCTATGATGATGCTGGCGGCAAGCGAACACAGCAGCACAAGCGCAATATTCACCGGTGTGAACTTGGAAAACTGCTCCGCCCACCATGGACTGGAAATCAATTGTTCTTTATTGGTGATCTGGTTTGTCGCCAGTTGGGCGAGTGTCATCATCTGCGCGCCTCCATAGATAATTTAGTGCTTTTCAATTATACAGTATTCGTAAAGAATGTCCAGCCCATGTTGCTGTGTTTACACAAGATAGCATTGAATATTCCCAGGGAATATGGTATTCTCTCAATACGGATGAAAGGTGTACATGTATGTTATACGCTGCGCGTCTTTAGTTAATCCGCAACAAACGGTACCAGTGGTGGCCAATGGACATAACGGCAGATCCGGGCTGCATGAAAGCACCCCGAAAATGCGTTATATGGTTGAAGTTGATTCAAGCGAGGGAGATACCTATGAAAAACATGAAACGCTTGTCCCGATACATGGTGCTGATTGCCATCGTGATTACGGCAATCAGCCTGTCCGGGTGCGTTGCTAACCCGGACCCCTCCAATCAAGGGAACCAAGGGGGCGCCGGCATGCAAGGCAGCGGTCTGCCTTTCCCTGTTTTGACGCCTGAAACAACCACGGCGGCGCCTTCCACAAACACCATCCCGCCTGTCGTAACGCCCACGCCCGCCTTCCAGGGAGGACAGCAGTTGCCTTGGGGCGGCACGGCAGTCCCCAATGCCTTTGTTACACCCACATCATCTGCTTTTACCATTGTTACACAAATTCCTACGGCTACGCCTTCTGTAACGGCGACAGTTTTTGCGCTCAAAATTGGCAGCACGGGCGATGAAGTACGCAACCTACAGCGCCGTCTGAGCGATCTGGGATATTATAGAGGCAGTGCAGACGGTGATTATGGCCCTGCCACAGAGTCTGCCGTGCGCGAATTTCAAAGGCGCAACAATTTGACCGCAGACGGAATTGCCGGCCGCGCAACGACAAACAAACTATACGCTAATGATGCCAGGCGGGCGGCACCCACTAATTCGCCTACGCCCCGTGCCACGCCTACACCCCGCATCAGCGAAAATCTTTATCTCAAACTCGGCGACAGCGGACGGGATGTAACGCGGATGCAGGAAAGGCTTATTGATTTGGGGTACTTGTCCGGTGAAGCCAACGGACGATTTGACAGCGCAACCGAGAAAGCCGTTTACGCTTTCCAGGAAAGGAACGTTTCTTACGCCGACGGCATTGCAGGACCGTTAACGCTGCAAGCCCTCTATTCGTCCAACGCGCGAAGGACATCCTCTGCCCGCGGCGTTATTGGGGTATCGCTCAAGCGCGGTACCATGGATTCCGCGGAAGTACGAAATCTCCAGTCGCGCCTTAAGCAGCTTGGTTATTACACAGGCGCAATCGACGGCGACTTTGGCGCAAGTACCGAAGCAGCAGTCAAAGCGTTCCAAATAAACAACAATTTGCGTGCTGACGGCATCGCCGGTTCGGGTACGCTGAGCGCTTTGTACAGCGATACGGCGCGCTCTGCCCGTACAGCTGCGCGTACGCCTACCCCGGGCACCGGACCTCGCGTTACACCGATCCCTGCCAGCACGCCCATCACCAACTGGGTCAATGTAACGGCCAGTCCCGACGGACAATACGTGACCCTGAGGGAGGGCCACAGCGGCACCTTGGTAAGTAACTTGCAGCAGGCGCTGAAAGATCAGGGCTACTTATCCGGCACAGTGGACGGCAGATACGGAACGGGCACGGTGGACGCCATCACGCGCTTCCAGGAAGATAAGGGCTTGTCACAGGATGGCATAGCTGGCCCCGCGACCCAGCGTGTCTTGTTTGAAGGGAATTTCCCAATCGGTTCTTAAGGCGAATGCACCACAGTTTTGCGGATGCCCAAGTGCATCCGCTTTTTTTCGGAGGAACGTACATGTTTTTTTGGCAAACAGCCATTATTGCAGTCAGCTTATCCATGGACGCCTTTGCTGCTGCTATCTGCAAGGGTGCTTGCATGATTGAGGATTCGAGGAAACAGCGCTTGACGATGGCTGCACTTTTTGGCGTGTTCCAAGCGCTGATGCCGATTATCGGTTGGTTTATTGGTACCCGTTTCCAACGCCATATTGCTGCTTTCGATCACTGGATCGCGTTTATGCTGCTTGCTTTCATTGGCAGCAAGATGATTTATGAAGTCTTTACTACAAATGACGCTTGCCCTGGAGCAAACGCTAAAGTATCCTTCAGGGAACTGCTGCTGCTGGCCGTTGCCACCAGTATTGATGCTTTAGTTGTAGGTGTGGTGTTCGCGATAGAAAAAACGCCCATTGCACTGTCGGCGCTCATTATCGGCGTTATAGCTTTTGCGTTATCTTTGGCAGGGTCTCTAATTGGCAACAAAGTGGGCACGCGCTTCAGGAATGAGGCACAGTTTGCAGGCGGACTTGTCCTCATCGGCATCGGCGTCAAGATACTGTTGGAGCATTTGAGCAATATGTAGTCTGGCCTGTCAAATGCTGCGTACCTCTCCAGCAAATACGGCCTACAATTTGGCTTGGACAGACAATTCAGCCGCATCTTTCAGCTTCGCCCAGTATCCAAGCATATCGTATGTGCGCGGCGGAAATGCACGTATAGATTGGAGGAGCTTGCTGTGACGATCAAAGAAGTCATTCCCAAGTTTCGTTTTGGACGCCGGACAGCGCATTGCGCAAATAGCCCGCCAATATATCGACGATTCTGGCATTTTTACCGCCCCTGGTGACGATCACGTCCGCGTGTTCGATGTAATTGCGAATATATCGGTCGTACATGGGTTTGACGGTAGACAAGTATTGCGTGGTGATACTGTCAATGCTGCGGCGACGCTCCTTGATGTCCCTGTTCACGCGACGCAGCAGACAGATGTCCGGCTCCACATTGATATAGAGTTTCAGATACATTAGTTCCCGCAGCTTCTCATCGTGGAAGGAATGGATACCTTCCAGAATAAGAATGTCACCGGGCGCGATCGTTTCATACGAATCGCATCGCCGGTGCTGTGTGAAGTCATATCCCTTTTTTGTTATGGGCTCGCCCCTTAGAAGCTTGGCTATGTCTTCATACAAAAGATCGTGGTCAAAAATAAAAGGCTCATCGTAATTGAGCTTTGTTCTTTCCTCAAGCGACAGTTCCAAATGGTCATAATAGTAAGAATCCTGGTTAATTACGATGCTCTTGGCAACGCCTACTGCCTGGCAGAGCTCATCTGATAATGTTGATTTTCCCGACCCGCTGGCTCCGCAAATCCCAATAAATAGCATACAGTGCCCTCCTAAAAACACGATAGCTTAATGGATCAAGGTTGTCAATCGCATTTTTGATTGACAAATTCGCCACGAAGAATTATTATACTGTTCGAACTGAATATTCCTTATCAAGAGTGGGGGAGGGACTGGCCCGATGAACCCCGGCAACCGGCATATGCAAGGTGCCAAATCCAGCAGCGGCCACGCTGACAGATAAGAATGGTGCACTTATCTGCTGATAAGTGTTTTTTTATGGAAGGAGAACTGTCATATGCGAAAACTTTTTACTTCGGAATCGGTCACGGAGGGGCATCCGGACAAAATGTGCGACCAAATCTCAGATGCAATATTGGACGCTATCCTAACAGAAGATCCCAATGCCCGCGTAGCCTGCGAAACCTGTACTACTACAGGCATGATTTTGGTCATGGGCGAAATCAGCACATCCACTTATGTTTCCATCCCCGACATTGTTCGCGGCGTGGTGCTGGATATCGGCTATAACGATTCTTCAATGGGTTTTGACGGACAATCCTGCGCAGTGCTGACAGCCTTGCACGACCAATCGTCAGATATTTCGCAGGGCGTTTCCTGCTCACTGGAAAAGCGTAAAGATACAAAAGCCGTTTGTGAAACGGGTGCCGGGGATCAAGGAATGATGTTTGGATACGCCTGCAACGATACTCCTGAATTGATGCCCATGCCGCTCGCGCTCAGTCACCGACTTACAAGGAGAATGAGCTACGTACGGCGCAACGGCATCTGTCCATGGATGCGACCGGACGGTAAGGCGCAGGTGACCGTCGCCTATAAGGACGGCAAACCCGTGGCGGTCGACGCGGTGGTGGTGTCCACCCAACATGTGGATGCGGTAAACCAGGAAACCATTCGCCGTGACGTCATGCAGTATGTTATCCGCCACGAAATACCGGCGCATCTGTTACATGAAGGAACAAAGTTCTTTATCAATCCAAGCGGGCGGTTTGTTATTGGCGGCCCGGCGGGGGACAGCGGTCTAACCGGACGCAAAATCATCGTGGATACCTACGGCGGCGTTGCACCCCATGGCGGCGGATGTTTTAGCGGCAAGGATCCCACCAAGGTGGACAGGTCTGCGGCTTACGCAGCCAGACACCTGGCCAAAAACATCGTCGCGGCCGGGCTTGCGGAACGCTGCCAGATCGCGTTGGCATATGCAATAGGCGTGGCACAACCCGTCAGCGTAGATATTGATACATTCGGTACCGGAAAAATGGATGACGACGCTTTGGCAAAGCTTATCATTCCGCATGTCGATTTCAGCCCCGATGGCATCATCAAACGCCTGGACCTTCGCCGGCCAATTTATCGGCAGGTTGCCAGCTATGGTCATTTCGGTAGAAATGATCTGGACTTGTCTTGGGAACGAACGGATTTGGTAGACATGCTGCATTCAATCACAAAATAGGAGTTCGTAAAAGACCGCTGTCTTTTTTTTGACAGCGGTCTTTTTTGCCGTTTATGCAGTCCCCAGGTATGCGCGCTTGACTTCGCTGTTGTTTAAGAGTGCTTTTGCCGCGCCTTCCAGCACGACCCGACCCGTCTCCAGGACATAACCACGGTTGGCCACGGATAGCGCCATGTGCGCGTTTTGCTCTACCAGCAGCACCGTTGTGCCTTCCTGATTGATTTCCCTGATAATGCTGAATATTTCGCTGACCAATATGGGGGAAAGGCCCATGGAGGGTTCATCCATCATGAGCAATTTCGGCCTGCTCATCAGCGCGCGTCCGATAGACAGCATTTGCTGTTCCCCGCCTGACAAAGTGCCGGCCAATTGTCCGCGCCGCTCTTTCAAGCGCGGAAAATGCTGGAATACTCGCTGCATATCAGCGTGCGTTTCCTTTGTGTCGTGCCTTGTATACGCGCCCATATCCAAATTCTCCTTGACAGTCATGCGGCCAAAAACGCGTCTTCCCTCCGGCACATGCGCCAACCCCATGTTGACGATCTCATAGGCAGGCAGCTTCTTGAGCTTCTTGCCGCTAAAGATGACCTCGCCGTCACGATAGGGAATGAGGGATGAGATCGCGTGGAGGATGGACGTTTTGCCCGCGCCGTTAGCCCCGATAAGTGTGACGATTTCGCCTGGCGCCACGTGAAAAGATATGTCATGGAGCGCATGGATCGCGCCGTAGAACAGGTTAACGTTTTCAATTTTCAGCATGTTGTGCCCTCTCCTCGTGCACATCTTCGGGGATGCCAAGATAGGCTGTGATGACATCCGGGTTATTGGCGATCACGTCCGGTGGACCTTCCGCAATCTCCCGCCCATAATTAATGACATAGATTCTTTCGCAAATGCCCATGACCAATCTCATATCATGCTCGATGAGCAAAATGGCGACGGAGAATCGTGTGCGGATAATTCTGATAGTCTCCATCAATTCCTGCGTTTCTATTGGATTCATGCCCGCAGCGGGTTCGTCCAGCAACAGCACTTTGGGGTTGGACGCCAGAGCGCGGCAAATCTCCAGTTTGCGCTGTTTGCCATAGGGCAAGGAATTGGCGTTGGCATCCGCCACATCTTCCATGTCAAAAACGCGCAGCAGTTCGCGGGCGCGAATATCCATGCCGCGCTCTTCCGACGTGTACTGCGCGGTACGGAAAATGCCGCTGGCAGGGGAATAGTGCATCCTGGTGTGAAACGCGACCTTTATATTTTCCAGCACTGTCATGGATTTGAAAAGACGGATATTCTGAAAAGTCCGGCCAATGCCATTGTTGGTGATCTCGTGCGTGGGCTTGCCCGCAATGGATTTCCCCAACAGGATGATGTCGCCGCTGGTGGGAGAATATACGCCTGTCAGAAGGTTGAATACTGTGGTCTTGCCCGCACCGTTTGGGCCGATCAACCCCACGATCTCGTTGTTCATCAATCGAATATTGATATTCTCCGCCGCGACCAGCCCGCCAAAGACGATGCCCAGGTCATGCGTTTCCAAAACCGGCGCATCTTCCCATACGTCATAGTGAGGGACAAAAGGCAACTTGGGTTTTCTCTCCTTTCGCATAAAGGTGCGTTTGAGAAAGTCACCCGTGCATTGCCAAGCCCGCGACAAAGAAAACTCCCATGTCCCCAGAAGCCCCATGGGTCGAAAGATCATCATGGTAATGAGTGCTAACGAATACAACACCATCCGCCAAGAGGCAAACCCACGCAGCACTTCCGGAAGCGCCACAAGAACACTGGCCGCAAGTATTGAGCCGGTTATTGAACCCATACCTCCCAGTACGACCATGACCAAATATTCAATAGACTTGTTGAAGTCAAAATAGCGCGCAGTCAGTATGCCGGTCTGGTGAGCATAAAGCCCACCCGCGATGCCCGCAAAAAAAGCCGCCAGGGTAAATGCCAGCAGTTTATATCGCGTGGTGGGAATACCGGTGGCTTCCGCCGCCACCTCGTTCTCGCGGATCGAAATAATGGCGCGCCCGTGGCGCGAACGTCCTAAAGTGAAGATGCTCGCTATGACGGCAACCATGATCCAAAACACGATCCCCATCTGAACAGCGCTGGATAGTTGCGCATCCGGTGAAAAAGCGCGAGACATTCGCGTGATGCGCGTGAGGCCTGCGGCGCCCCCCGTAATTGATGTGTTTTCAATCACTACGCGGATGATTTCGCCAAAGCCTAACGTAATAATGGCCAGGTAGTCGCCTTTCAATCGCAGCGCAGGCATGCCGATAATAAATCCGCAAACCGCCGCGAATAATCCGCCCGCAATAAGGCCAATGAGCAGCGACCATCCAAAGGGAATGCCCTGAAGGTTTCTGGTGATGATGGCAGAGGTATATGCGCCAATAGACATAAATCCCGCATGACCTAATGCCAATTGTCCCAATAAGCCGGTAGTCAGGTTAAGGCTGACTGTCATGATAATGGAAATACCGACAGTCACCAATATGCCGGAATAGTAGTTGTTGATGCTGCCGCTCGCGGTCAATGAAAAAAGCAGGGCAAAAAGAATGATGAGAGCGATGATATTAAGGGCATATGATTTTGCTTTGGTTGTCATGCTTCGCCCCTCACACTTTCTCGCTCACGCTTTTGCCAAGCAGGCCCGCCGGTTTGAACAGCAGTACAATTATCAATATGCCGTAAACCACGGCGTCACTGAGTTGTGAGGAAATGTAGCCCTTCGTAAGGCTCTCAGCAATACCCAGAATAAAGCCGCCCAACATAGCTCCCGGCATTATGCCGATGCCACCCAGAACGGCTGCAATAAATGCCTTGATGCCCGGCAAAGACCCAAGAGTCGGGGATACAGTGGGATAAGCCATGCAATATAAAAGAGCACCCACGCCTGCCAAACCGCAGCCAATCGCAAAGGTTGCCGTAATGGTATGGTTCGCGTTGATGCCCATCAGCTGCGCCGCGTCCATGTCTTCCGACACGGCGCGCATGGCTTTGCCCATCTTGAATGTGGACACAAAGCCCTGCAGAGATATCATGGAGATGATTGCGACCGCAAACGTCAATATGGTGGTAAAGCTGATTTGCAGCGGCCCCAAATTGAGTGGGGGCGCATTGAGCAGGATGGGGAAAGGCTTGGGATTGGGGCTGAATATCAATTGCGCCCCATTTTGCAGCAGCATGCTGACGCCGATCGCCGTGATAAGCGATGATATTTTGGGAGATGAACGCAGCGGTTTGTAAGCGAACCGTTCAATGACAACGCCAAACAGCACGCATGCCAATATCGATACGATGATCGCCACGGCTATCGGCCATCCCATGAAGGAAATCGTAACAACAATGGTATAGGCACCTATCATCAAAATATCGCCGTGAGCGAAATTGATGAGCTTTATGATGCCGTATACCATCGTGTAGCCCAGCGCAATCAGGGCATAGATGCTGCCGACGTGCAGACCGTTAATGAGCTGATTCAGAAACAATATCACCGGCAAAATCCCCCGTCCCGGTCATCAAACGCAAAAGAGGAGAGGAAGAAATTCCTCCCCTTTCTTGCATTGTGTATTCTTACGGATCCAATTGTTTGACAAACACTTTATTACCAAGTTCGTCAAAGGTAATGAAGAAAACAGATTTGATAGGGTCGTTGTGGTCGTCAAATCTGATAACGCCTGTCACGCCTTCGACCTGCGAGTTTTTGATGGCGTCCACTACCGGGCCAAACTCTGTGGTGCCCGCTGTTTTCATGGCTTGGGTCAGCACCAGCGCTGCATCATAGGCCGTTGCGGAGAAGGATACGCTGGGCTTCTCGCCGTACTTGGCTTCGTAATCAGCATTGAACTTGGTAGCCATGGGCGAAGTTGCATCCACCGTGAAGTGGTCTGTATACAGCATTTTGGTCAATAGCTTCATGTCAGAGATGGAATCGGTAATATTGGAGATACCGTCAGCGCCGAAGAATTGCACATCCAGCCCGATTTCGCTTGCCTGGCGCAGGATCAGTGCGGCGGGAGCGCCGTAGTATGGAAGGAATATGGCTTCCGGGTTGGCGCTTTTTATGTTGGTCAGCTGGGATTTGAAGTCCACATCATCAGTGCCTGCGGATTCCGCAGCACTGATGGTGATGCCCAAGACCTCAGCTTCATCCTTGAAAGCGTTAAAGAGACCGGTTGAATACTCATCCCCGTTATCATAAAGAACGGCCGCGCTCTTGATGCCCGCTTCAGCGGCGTAACGCGCAACAGCGACTGCCTGGAAGGGATCAAGGAAGCATGTTCTGAACACGCTCGGCCGACCGGTCGTTACTTCGTACGCGGTCGCCGAAGCTGTGATCATGGGAATTTGGATATCGTTTGCGTACTCCGCAACTGCTTTGGTGACGTCGGTCAGTACTGCGCCCAGAATACCAACCACGCCATCATTTTCGACCAGCTTGTTGTAAGCTTGGATCCCGACAGTGGGATTGCCCTGGCTGTCTTCCCAGATGACTTCAACTTGTTGGCCGTTGACACCGCCCGCAGCATTCAGCTGCTCGATGTATAAATCAACGCCTTTTTGCACTGATAGCCCATAGAGAGCCGCAGGGCCCGTAAGTACGCCGATTCCGCCAATCTTGATGGTGTCCTCAGCCAGCGTGGGAATAGTCATGCCGCAGATGGCGATGGCTGCGAGGATAAGCGACAAAATCCGTTTTGTTTTCATACCCTTTTCTCCTCCTATTATCTTACAGGTTGGGCTGCAAGTTCTGATAACTATACTCGAAAAGTGTGTATTATGCAAGCATGGGATATGTATTTTTGATGTGTTTTAACGGCGCTGTTTAGCACATATGAAATGGGGGACGATACTTGACTTGCCCGCCATATAATCTATAATGGATTTGGTTGGAAATGGGAGGGGCAAGGCGGATGAATCGTTACTCGCAGATGGTGTCCGGGCAGCGCGAAAGCTACCGCCTGAAGGAGTATCTCAAATTGATGCTGCCCGGCATATCTTCCGGTGCCATAAGCAACGCGCTCAGACAAAGGGATATCCTGATAAACGGTGAGCGCGTCAGGGATGATGTTGTTCTTCACTCCGGCGACATGCTGGATGTTTTCACTTCTTTTGAAAGAAAATTGCCGCAGGTGGTTTTCGTCGATGATAATATACTGATCGTCAACAAACCTGCAGAATTGAGTTCGGTTTCAGTTCTGAAGGATGAGTTCAGCGTGGCCACGTGGGCGCAATCGCAGTATCCAAATGAGGATGTGCGCGTTTGCCATCGTTTGGACTACCTGACCGGTGGTTTGCTTATTTTGGCACGCACGCAGGCAGTTCATGAGCAAGTGATTGCCGCTTTTCGCAATCATTGGGTGAATAAGGAATATGTGTGTTTGGTGGTGGGTTCACCCTATCCTTTGAAGCGCACATGCGATGCGTACTTGGTAAAGAATGCCAAAACAGCGCGCGTTTTCGTTTGTCCTGATGAGCGCCGGGGAGCCAAACCCATCCGCACGACGTATGAAGTTGTCAAGGCAGGTGCTGTTTCCCGCGTCAAGGTTACCCCACACACGGGGCGCACGCATCAAATTCGTGCGCACATGGCTTACCTTGGCTTTCCACTGCTGGGAGATGACCAATATGGCAACCGCGAAGCTAACAAGGGATATAAGGCGCGATGCCTCAATCTCAGTGCCACAAAACTGTCCTTTCAATGTGAAGGCACGCTGAGCTACCTGAATGAGAAAGCATTTTCTCTGGAAGCACCATTTTGAAAAGCAAGGGAGCATATAGTGTTTAGACAAATCAGGCTGATTGCCATCGATATGGATGGCACATTACTTAACAGTCAGGGAATTATTACGCAAAGAACCGGCGATATTCTCAGGAAAGCCAAGGATGAGGGAATCATTGTTTCTATTTGTACGGGCCGTTTCCTCGAAAACGTCAGTATGATGCTGCATGACGCCGGGCTGGATGTGCCCATTATTTCGCTAAACGGGTGCGTTATTGAAGTAAACGGCGACAGAATCAGGGAATCTCATCTATTGCCCGAAGCGGGAAAAGCGATATATGAAGCGCTGGAGAGCGTGCACGCCTCGTATTACATTTTTTCTCCCAAGATGGTTATTACAAGGCGCGCAGAAATCATGCACCATTCAGAAGCCAAATACGCGGAAAGGCTGACTGCAAAATACGGAGTGTCCTTTGTAACCGGCTCAAACGCCGCCTTGGAGGCAATCAGCAAGCCCATGTACAAGTTCTATGTTTATCAGGATTCCCGCAGTTGTTCGCTGGAAGCTGCGTGGGAGGCGGTAAAGACCATCGGCGGTGCGGAATTTACCCGCTCCAGCAGCCGCAATTTTGAAATCATGCCTTCGGGCATCGACAAAGGGTATGGCATTTCGCAATTGGCAGCATGGCTTGGAATGCCGATGGACCAGGTTATGGCGATAGGCGATCACGATAACGACCTGCCCATGATCCGTGCGGCGGGCTTTGGCGTGGCGATGGGCAACGCCAGCCCAAAAATCAAGCAGGAAGCCGATGCGATTACGCTGGATAACGACCATGATGGCGTGGCGGAAGCGATTTTGCGCCTGGTTTTTAGTCCTCAGCGGGCGGCCAATGATACATGAAGATGTCTGACAATTCGTAATCAACCGTTTGGTTTAGCAGATTCTGCAAAGAGATACTCACCGCACCAATGTTTTCGTCCCTAACCAGCAGCGTGACAACCACTGATATGCCATAGGTCGTTTCTTCTGTGAGCACGATTGAGGATGTATTCAGTGCGTGCTGGACTTTTCCCCACATTGGATAGGGGATAAGTACTGTCATGCGGCGAGTCGGTTCCATGACGACGATTTTGGCCTTTTCCACCGCGAGCGCGCAAGCGCCGCCGTATGCGCGCACCAAGCCGCCCGTACCCAGCAGCGTACCGCCAAAATACCTCACTACCATGGCGCATATGTTGACTATGCCGTTGTTTTGCAGTACTCCCATGATCGGCAGTCCGGCGGTACCTGAAGGTTCGCCATCATCGCTGTATCGCATAATGCCCGCGTTTGCGCCGATAACATAGGCGTAACAATAGTGTGTCGCCGTGCGAAATGCCTTTTTTGTATCCCGGATGGACCGAAGCGCATCCTCTTCGGAGTGTGCGGGCAAGGCCAATCCAACAAACCTGCTCTTGTGAACGACTATTTCGATTCGAGCAGGGGCGAGAATGGTCCTGTAGGCGCTGTCAATTATTGGAGTATCAGTCGACAATAGCTTTTCTTCCCTTTGCGAAGCAGGAGCCCGTCAGTTTTATCCAACGCGTCGCGCAATATGCGCATTTCGACATCGGTCGCCTTGTCACCGTCGACCTGTACGGCGCCTTGTCCCACCATTTTTCGGGCTTCAGTGCGTGAGGCGCACAACCCACATAGATGCAGAAGGCTGGTCAAGCGGTTGTCTTCCTCCAAAATTTGATCCGTCACCACAAAGGTGGGCACGTCTTCCAGACTTTCGCCCGTGTTGTCAAATAGCGCGGCGGACGCAAGCTGTGCCTTTTGCGCTTCTTCTTTTCCGTGAACCAAGGCGGTGCATTCAAAGGCCAACACTTTCTTCGCCCCGTTAATCTGGCTGCCCTCCAGGGCGCTCAGCCGTCTCACTTCATCCATTGGAAGGAACGTAAGCAAACCAAGGCACTTTTCTACATCGGAGTCAGAGACATTGCGCCAATATTGATAAAAATCATACGGCGAACACATGTCAGAGTCCAGCCAAAGCGCGCCCTTTTCTGTCTTGCCCATTTTGACGCCCTCGCTGTTTAGCAGCAGTTTAAAGGTGCAGGCGAAAGCGGCTTCGCGCTCCTTGCGGCGTATCAGGTCGGCACCCGACAGCATATTGCTCCATTGGTCATCCCCGCCCATTTGAAGGCGGCAATTGTGCTTTTTGAACAGCATCAGAAAATCATAGGACTGCATGGGCATGTAGTTGAATTCGAGAAAAGTAAGGCCGCTTTCATACCTTTGTTTGTAGCAATCGGCGGCAAGCATACGGTTGACGGAAAAGTGTGCGCCAATATCCCTGATGAATTCAAGGTAATTGAGATTGAGAAGCCAATCCGCGTTATTCACCATCATCGCCTTGCCGGCTGAAAAGTCCAAAAAACGAGACAACTGTCTTTTTATTGTCAACGCGTTTTGTTCAACTGTTTCAACAGTCATCATGCGACGCATGTCCGTTTTGCCACTTGGGTCGCCGACCATTGCCGTGCCGCCGCCCACTAACGCTATGGGGCGGTGTCCTGCCAGCTGCATATGGCGCATTGCCATAATCGGGATGAAGTGTCCAAAATGCAAACTGGGTGCCGTGGGGTCAAACCCAACGTAGAACGTTGTGCTTTCCTTCTCGAGTTGTTTGTATAGCTCCTCTTCAAATGTAACTTGCGCGATGAAGCCGCGCTCCTTGAGGGTGTCCAAAATATGCATTGCACGCACTCCTTCTTCATACATAGCAGCGTTAATCACTGAAAACCCGGTATCGCCGTTAGGTACTTTCCTGTGTTCGCCATGGTATCACAAAAATCCGATTTGAATTTTACTCCGCTTTCCAAAAAAACACCTCCAGCAAGGCTGGAGGAAGGCGAAAGCCGCGGTACCACTTCCATTTAGCGCAAGATGCGCTCTCTGAAGAACCAAAGTCCCTGCGCTATAAACGGCGCACCGTCGGTTATCTACACAGCTAAGCCTTCAATACCGCGCTCCGGGAGGTACTTCACCTGTAGCAGTTGCCTTCTTGCACCGACCGAAGGCTCTCTTCAAACCGACAACAGGATACTCGTCCCTTCATCACGGCGCTATTATAAGGCAAATGCAGGTACTGTGTCAAGACGTCAGCCTTCGCGGATGGTGTCAAAATGTTGTAGGTTCAGCATGCGACGTTACCAAGGGAAAGTCCTTTGAGTGCCAGGAAAATCGG
>LFRM01323814.1_pt2 | contig 17209 bp, 17 predicted proteins | sample 618341 | NCBI WGS metagenome assembly LFRM01 (sample SAMN03654438, study PRJNA283298) | anaerobic digester metagenome | isolation source: pool of bioreactors CSTR01a, CSTR02a, and CSTR03a thermophilic anaerobic... | place: Denmark: Kgs. Lyngby | collected 2014-05-21 | reverse complement strand
ACTTCAGGGCCGTTCATTTTTATATAATGCATTCTCTCTTCTACGGTCCGCTGCGTGGCCGGACAACGCGAGCCGCCAGCAGGGATATACAGCAGTCCCGCTTTGGTTCCATCTGAAAACATCTTGCTAGCCAGTATCCCGCGGTCGCCCTGCACTTCTCCCAGCACCACCGCCCCGGCACCGTCACCAAAAAGAACGCAGGTGTTTCGATCCGACCAGTCGACAACAGGAGAGAGAGTGTCGACTCCAATGAGCAGAACGTTTTTAGCCGCGCCGCTTTTAATATACTGTTCCGCCACACTTAAACCGTAGAGAAAACCTGTACACCCTGCAGCCAGATCAAAAGCGGCAGCATTCCGGGCATTAAGCCTGGCCTGAACCAGGCAGGCTGTCGAGGGCAAGGGGAGATCCGGCGTAACTGTGGCCACAATAATCAAATCAAGATCTTCGGGACGAAGGTTCGCCCTTTCCAGGGCGATAAGGGAAGCACGCACTGAGAGTTCGGAGTTTGTTTCCTCACCGGTAATGATACGCCTTTCTTCAATACCTGTCCTTGCCCTGATCCATTCGTCACTGGTATCGATAATTTCTTCAAGGTCAAAATTCGTAATCCGGCTTACAGGCAGTGCCCTACCCGTGGAGATAATACCGACGGCGCTACTTGCTCCCACAGTGTCCCTCCTTTCGACTAGGTATCCTGCTTTAAAGCTTCCTCAATTTTCCAGTTAGTATTTTTGCTAATAAAAGGATAAACCTGTCTTAAAATAGCCTGGGTAATCGCTTTCTCCCGGGAAGAACCATGGCATTTAAAGCACGCGCCCTTTACACCGATCAACAGGCCTCCGCCATGTTCGGATTCATCCAGATTGGAGCGCACCTTTCGGAAAACAGGTATGAGCATGGCAGATGCTATTCGCGTTTTAAAACTACTGTTCAATTCTCTCCGCAGATAGGCAAAAATATCCCTGGAGAGGCCCTCGATGGTTTTTAATAATACATTGCCGGCAAAACCGTCACAAACCAATACATCGGTAGCATTTTGCAGGATTTCTTTTGCTTCCACGTTGCCGACAAAATTTGTAATACGGTTTTTAAATAGCTGATAGGCGCTTTTAACCTGTGCGTTACCTTTATTTTCTTCACTGCCGATATTTAAAAGCGCCACCCGCGGGTTTTCTATCCCCAGCATTTCCCGGGCATATATCTGTCCCATCAGGCCATACTGCAGTAAATGATCGGGTTTGGCGTCCATATTAGCCCCGACATCAAGCAATACGGTCCCTTTTCCTTCGAATGCAGGAATTACCGTCAGCAGCGCAGGGCGCTTAATCCCGCTGATTCTTTCCAGGAAAAGCAGCCCTCCGCCCATAAGTGCACCCGTATTCCCGGCACTGAGCACAGCATCGGCTTCACCGTCACGGACCAGGTGCATGGCTGTTATCATGGAAGAGTTCTTTTTGGAACGGATAGCGAGCCCCGGGTCCTCGTCATTACGGATTACTTCCTGAGTATGGATAATTTTTATGCGCGGAGATTGTACTTCCGTGCCCATGCACTTATTGATAGCATCACGTGAGCCAACAAGTAAAACCTCCAGCTCTTCCATCCTGTTTACAGCAGAAATTACACCTTTCACTATTTCAGCAGGTGCATAATCGCCTCCCATGGCATCTACAGCCACACGCAGCACATCCCCCATCCCCCTTAATGCCAAGAGATCGTAAATAAAATAAACCCCGGGTTAAACTGCTGTAAAAGCAGACCCAGGCCTGAAAAAAGACTTACTTGACAACCTCTTTTCCTTTATAATATCCACAATTAGGGCAAACGCGATGAGGCAACTTAACTTCGTGACATTGCGGGCACCTGGAAAAACCAGGCACAGCAAGTTTCCAGTTGGCTCTTCTTTTATCTCTTCTCGTCTTGGATGTTCTTCTTTTGGGTACCGCCAAGAATAAACACCTCCCATCTCCTGCTTTCTACTATATGCTAACCTATATCCCGAAAAACAACCGCCTTTACAGCTCCCCCTTTAATTTTTCCAGAGCAGCCCAACGGGGATCGATACCTTTTTGTTCACACCGGCATTCCCCATTATTTTTATTAATCCCGCAGACCGGACAGAGGCCTTTACAATCAGTCCGGCAGAGCATCTTTAAAGGTTGGGCCATTAAAAAAGACTGCCTAAAATACTCGGCCAAATCAAGCGAATCCCCTTTAAAAACAAACCTCTCCTCTTTATCCGGTTCCTTTACTTCACCAAACCCTTTCGGATCGGCGGGACTTTTCAAATGGATAAATTCTTCATAAAAACTGTCTTTTAAAGGGTATGTTAACTTCTCCAGGCACCGGCTGCACTCTCCTTCCAGCTCTACATGCCATTCACCTTTGATTATTACCCTTTGCGCGACATAAGCGGCCTCAAGCCTTACATCCATTACAGCATCATCGGTGTTGCCTGTCGCCAGCTTGATGGAAACGTGAAAAGGGATAAACTTACCTTCTTCCTTCTTTAGATCGGGGATATAAAGCCGCATTTTACCACCCCTCCGAAACTAAGCCTAATTATATATGAGCGCTCACTTTTTTGTCAAGAATTTGAAGATGCCGCCCAAATCTAAATTTAAAGACCTCCGTCCGGAGGTCTTCAGTTAAAATTACAGGGCTGGATCAAATCAGGCACCCTAAAATAAAAATCTGCTGAAATCTCCTCGTCGATCAGGGCATAGGCATATTTCCCCCACCCGCGGGCGATATTAAGGGACATTAAAGCTGTGTGAGCATCGCGGCTGGTCAGTACGTCACGCCATCGACTCCATCTAATTTTTTATCACTGAAGGCAACAATAATTCTGTTTGGAACACAAACTATACTCTGGTAGTTACGGCTAATCCAACCTGTATGAGAACAAATTCCTCTGGGACAAAGCTCACGGCTCAAAGGAAGCATACGGACCCTCCCGCCGCTAATTTCCAGAACAGCCAAATGTTCTTTTTTTTCTCCAAAAGAAAAACTGATCTGCTGCTCTGTTTTATTGTTAAAAGAGAACTCCCTGACCAACTCGTTATTGACGTGGACGGTAAGATACTTTTGCTCTGCAGCAGCATCAAGCCGGAGGTTTAAAAGAAAAACCCCTACGCTTACAGCCAGAACAATGGCAATAAACAATTTATCATAAAAAGTCAGCCTTATTTTAATCAAAACCACATCCGTTTTTCAATAATATTTGATAACTATTATCTATAGCTATTATATCATAAACAAATAGCACGAAAAAGCTAAAGGATCAGCTTATAGGTCGCGCTACCGAGGGCGGTCAGGTTGTCTTGGCAGTAAATACGGGCCTGACCAAAAGCGATCGTCCCCCGCCGGTGGATTATTTCTCCCTCTGCTTTGATCATCCCCTCCGTTATCGAGGTAAAATAGTTAACCTTGAGCTCCATAGTAGCGATTCCTTTAACCTCCTCCTTACTCAGCAGGGCGCACCCCAGGGCGGCATCAACCAATGTGGAAAACACTCCACCGTGCAAAGTCCCCATGGGATTCACCAGCCTGCCGTCCCAGGGAAGAGTTAACCGGGCATAGGGATATGATGCCTCTTCAATGGTAATCCCCAGCAGCTTTAGAAATGGCGAACCTGTCATTTCTTTGGGTTTCTCTGGTTTCTCCTTCGACTGATCCATAGGTTTGCTCATAGCATCTGCTCCTGTTTCTCTTAATACTGATCAACTGGGGAGGTTTGCGATCCTTGTCGTTTCAGTTTCTGTAAATTCCTACTAAATAAAGTTCTACCTGACAATTAAAACAGAACATTTGGCACAATGAACGACTCGGTTGCTTACGCTGCCCAACAACAACTCCTTAATGCCTCCCAGGCCTCTGCTGCCCATAACGACGAAATCAAACCGGCCCTCCTCCGCCACCTGGCAGATTACTTCAGCGGGATGCCCCTTTTTTAAGATAATATTAACCTCCAGACCATTTTCCCGGAAGCGGTCTGCTGTTTTATTTAAAATTCCCCGTGCCCTATTCTCTGCTCCCTCCTCCATGCTTTTTTGCACTGCCACCAGATGTTCAGCGGACAGACCGTCATAAAACTGATAAAAAGGTGCATCATGGACGACGGAGAGAACAGTAACCTCTGCCTTCATGTTCTTGACCAGTCGGATTGTTTTATCTACGGCATTAAATGAACTCTGGGAACCATCGGTAGCCAACAGCACTTTAAACATAACAAGCATCCCCCCAAAAAATATTTTATGCCGCTAGATTCTTTTTTTTTGCCAAAAATCCTTTTGCCCCGGGGCATGTCCTTAAGAAAGACGGTTATCACCCACGGTTGAAACCCTGCCGCTGTCGTCATTGGCTGCTTTTCGTAATCTCCTGCAAGGTTTTTTTAAACACATTCAGATCTTTTTCTCCGAAGAGGACGAAACGAACCAATTCCGGCTTATTGTGTTCCTTAAGAAATTTAATTACGGCACGCAGGGAAACTCCGGCGGCTTCTTCCAGAGGATAGCCAAAGATTCCTGTACTGATGGCCGGAAAGGAAACACTCTTCAGGCCGTGACGTACGGCGAGGTCAAGGCTGTTCAGATAGCAGTTCTCCAAATCCACGGCATTCTGTGGAGTGTTATGATACACAGGGCCGACCGTATGGATTACATAACGGGCTGCCAGGTTATAACCGGAAGTAATTTTAGCCTCTCCAGTTTCACAACCTCCCAGTTGCTTACATTCTTCCCACAACTCCGGCCCGGCAGCTCTGTGAATGGCACCGGCCACTCCTCCTCCGGGAGCCAGTTGTTTGTTGGCGGCATTGACGATAGCGTCTGTATCCTGTTTTGTAATATCTCCCCTGACGATTTCCAGTAAGCAGCCGCCTGTTTTGAACTCTACCTTTTCCATGCGCTTCTCTCCTTTCTTAAAATGTATCAGGTCGCTTTACTGGTATTTTATAATCAGCCAGTGATTCTCCTCTTTACTTTTTCTGATAAGAATAAAAGCGCCCTCCAGACGTTTCCCCTTGAGGACAACTTTGATTTTTTCCGGCTTTTTCTCCAGTAAAGCATACAATCCTCTATCCCAGATTATAACTTCACCCGCTCCATAGTTCCCTTCAGGAATCACACCTTGAAAGTTCATGTATTCAAGAGGATGATCTTCTACTTCCACGGCCAGGCGGCGTTCTCCCTTCTCTCGGGGAGGCCCCTTGGGTAAAGCCCAGCTTTTTAGAACACCATCCATTTCCAGGCGAAAGTCCCAGTGAAGCCGGCGGGCGTGATGCTCCTGGATAACAAAACGCCCTTCTGCTCCGGGATGAACGGTACCGGTACCAGGCTTTTCAGGTTCCGGTTCAGGTGACCGGGAAAAGTCCCTTTTTTCGGTATATCCAGTTAATTTTTTCATAAACCAGCCCTTTTTTCCGATATGAAAATAGCAAAGCGCTGCTTCCGGGGCCGGAAGGCTCATGATGGTTAGTATATTGTACCTTAAAATATACCACATATACATTAGTATTCCAACAAAAAGTATCTATATCTGGGGGGTTTTCCCATCCAGAGGCATTATACTGGTATAATCTTTCTATACAAAATTTTCCTATGCATAAAAAGTTCTGTTCAAGACTTTTAAATTGAGCTAAAATATTCCTATGTAAGCGAAAGGAGCCGAGGGTAAAATGTTTTTCAGAAAAGCCAGGATGCCAGATGTGGACAGTATAGCCGCTCTAATAAATTCCTATGCGGAGCAAGGCCTTATGCTCCACCGTACTGTTCCTTCCCTTTATCAAAGAATCAGAGATTACACTGTTATTGAAAAAGAAGGGCTGGTAATCGGTGTTGGAGGCTTGCATGTGTTGTGGAAAGACCTGGCAGAAATATGTTCTGTGGCCATCCACCCCCTGCACGTAAACACCGGTCTAGGGTTGTCTCTTGTGGAAAAACTGCTCCAGGAAAGCAAAGAGCTGGGGATAGAGAAAGTTTTCGCGCTCACTTATCAGCCGGGGTTTTTCGAAAAATGCGGTTTTGTTAGAATAGACAAAGAAAACCTGCCGCAGAAAGTTTGGATGGAATGCGTTAATTGTCCCAAGTTTCCCAACTGTGACGAAATCGCTCTAATTAAAGTGTTGTAGCCACCATAATTAATGGTGGCTGTTCAGTCATCCATTTTCTCCCGAGTAACTTAGCAAATAAGAGCATGGGTTAGTGACATACAACAGGCTATAATCCAGCTTTGTTGTCATTTCTTAAAGCAGCACGAAGCTTATATCTTTGGATTTTACCGCTGGCGGTACGTGGCAGTTCGTTTACAAATTTGACCCACCTGGGGTATTTGTAATGCGCGGTTTTACTACGTACATAATCTTGTAACTCTCGTTCAAGCTGGGGAGAAGGCTCATAACCTCCCCGCACTACTACAAAGGCCAAGGGCTTCTCTAAATTTGATGCATCAGGTGCCCCCACAACGGCACACTCAAACACAGCGGGATGTCCCAGAAGAATTCCCTCAATTTCCAAGGGTGAAACCCAAATCCCTCCAGCTTTAAGCATATCGTCCGCCCGGCCGGCATACCAGTAAAAACCCTCCTCATCCACATAAAATTTATCACCTGTATTAAACCACTCACCATGAATATTTTCTTTAGATTTTTCATGGTTGTTCCAGTAGTAGGGAGTGGTGCCATCATTCTTTACCCAGAGAGCACCTATTTCTCCCTGAGGCACCTCTTGGCCATCATCACCGACAAGTTTACCTTCAAAACCGGGCAAGATCATCCCGCAACTGCCGGGTTTCACTTTGCCTGGAACGTTGGATAGATATATTCCCCCGACGTCAGTTGAGCCTACCCCATCAAGAATTTCCAGACCGAACCTCTCTTGCCAGCGTTCAAAGATCACTTTCGGTAAGGCTTCTCCGGCAGAAATACAAGCCCTAATAGAAGATAAATCATACTCCAAACCAGAGCTGTCAACAAGATTTAAAATAGCCCAATAAGAAGTAGGAACGCTGTAAAATACAGTCGGCCGATATTTGCTAATGACCTCCAGCAGCCTTTCCGGTTTTGGTAGATTTGAATCCAAGATTACTGCTGCACCATGAAGAAATGGACTATCAAGTGAATTGTTTCTTCCATAAGAAAAATATAGTTTGGAAGAAGAAAAAACGATATCATCTTCTGTCATAGAAACTACCTCTTTGGTGTGGGGCGGCATGAAATACAGCAGATCATGATGAAGATGGACGACTCCTTTGGGAGTACCTGTTGTCCCTGAACTGTAAAGCCAGAAAGCCATATCGTCTTTTGAAGTTGTGGTAACTTCCAGAGAAGAAGAAGCGTTTCCAACCAATTCATAATAATTCAACTGCCCTTGTTCAGGTTGTCCAACAACAATAAAATGCCGTAAATATTTGAGTTCATTTCGTATCGTCATAAATTTTGGAGCAAGTTCCTGGTTGGTGATTAATACTTTGGCACGGCTATTATTTAAATAATATGAATAGTCCGTAGTTAGGGCCATGGTACTGACCGGAACAGGCACTGCTCCAATTCTCATGGCACCAAAGTAACTGAAGATAAATTCAGGACAATCGGGCAAACAGATCATAATCCGGTTTTCCTGCTCTACTCCCAGCTCGAGTAAAGTGTTCCCTACACAATTTGCCTCCTTTATAACTTCTTCGTAGGTAAAGCTTTTATCTTCATAAAATATAGCTATTTTGCCGCCGCGATTTTCTTCTAAATGTCGATCCAACAGAAAAGTACTGAGGTTAAACTCCGCAGGTATTTCAGGGATTTTCATTTAATTACGCCTCCTTGTAAAACAGAATACAGTAAAATTGTAATTTTTATATTGTATCTTTTCTCTATATTCATTATAGTACTATTTTTATGATTTTATATAATTTTTTCCCAGTTCTTTAGGTCTATTTTAATAGTAATTTAGCACTATAAAATTTTGCGCTTAGTTGAATATGCAGCACAAAATGTTGATTGCCGGGGCATTCTATAAAATATTTGCGTCCAAAAAGGATTTTTTGCTGCAATAAAGAATTTTTTAAATAAATTAACTATATTTTATATTGAAAGGGCTTATAAACAATAACGACGGGGATCGGTAAAGTCGCCTGCATCAGTCCAGGNNGGAACGGGTTAAAACATCTCATCAATAGCACTTCGTGGGCAACATGCTGCGGTGAGGCCAGCAACATTGAGACAGCCCTTAATTTAATAAAAAATATAAAACCAAATATCTTGCTACTGGATTTGTATATAGGCGGGCGCCGCTCTTTTGAAGAAATACCGAAGTTAAAGGAAATCAGCCCTTCAACGAAAATTGTTATCCTGACTGCATCTGAGGATGAAGAAGATGTGTACGAAGCAACACGCCAAGGTGTGATGGGATATATTCTAAAAAATGCTTCTTTTAGCCAGCTGGAGACTTATTTAATAAATATAAATAACGGACGGGTTATTATGTCAGAAACTTTGGCATCTATTTTGTTCAAAAAGGTAATTAAACAAAATATCATTAAGCCTTTATCAGACCGCGAAAACGAAGTGTTATCTTTAGTGGCTGAAGGCTATTCCAATAAAGAAATAGCCCAAGAACTGTGCATTTCAGTAAATACAGTAAAGAATCATATTAGCAATATAATGAAAAAAATGAATGTAAAGAATCGAAATCAGCTAATTATTAGCTTTTTAAAAAGGAACCCATAAATTTCTTGAACTCAAACAGGCTTATATTAGTTTTGTGTTTACTCTGTTGGATAGAGTTGCCGGTAGCGGCTGTAAGCCTGCTCCACCTTTCTCACAAATAAACGGGTTTCCGGAAATGGAATATTTTCCAGGCCCTCTCTGCTGCCGTCCCACAGGCCACTACGCAGCCAGTTGCTTACACGGCCTCTTCCCCCGTTGTAGGCCGCCAGGGCAGCATATTGATTGTCATCGAACTGGCGAATAAGATACCGCAAATACCACGTCCCAATCAAAATATTTACCTGCGGATCATAAAGCTTCTCCTCTGTATAATCATCCATCCCGATTTGCTCTGCCACCCATAGGCCGGTTTCAGGCATTATCTGCATCAATCCCCGTGCCCCTTTGGATGATTGGGCTTCTTTATTAAAACTGCTTTCCACCCACACAACTGCAGCTACCAGCAGTGGTTCCAAATCGTTTTTCTGTGCTTCGGCAGTAATAATCTCGCGGTAGTGGAAAGGGTAAACAAAACGTGCCAGGTAATTGGCACGGGCTACAAATAAGTAAAGTAACAGTAAAAAAAGACCCAGGTAAAAAAGTCTATGTAATTTCAAGAATACAATACACCTCTTAATATGAAAGCTGTGAACTTTTTAACTTCGCTCCACAAGTCGCTTTCGCCACAGCAAAGCGCTGCTTCCATAGAACGGCAGCAGGGGCTAAACGAGAAAACTAATAAGCTACAACGGCAGACATGTCCGCCGGGCCATCTTTACGCCCTCGTTTCGCTGAACCTGCAGGCTCAAGTTGCAGATTCCGCTTACTACTTAACATGGTCAGAGGCCAAACTCTCCAGTTTTTCCCATAACAAGTTCACCTGCTTTTCCAGCGTCTCTAATGTATCATTGTTGTAGATAACATAATCTGCCGCATTAATCTTAGCCTGTAGGTCCTGCTGGGCGTTTATGCGGTTAAGGGCTTCCTCCCTGGAGAGCCCGTTTCTCTCCGCCAACCTTTTTATTTGAACTTCTTGGCTTGAAGCTACTACAACAATAAAATTAACATAGTCGCGGTACCCGGCCTCAAATAGAAGCGGAATGTCCCAGATTTGTATCTTTCCCGGGCAATGCTCGCCTAACTCCCTGCTTCTTACCTGAAACAACTCCATGACCCGAGGATGAACAATTTGGTTTAATCTTTGCAGGGCTGGTTCATTATTAAAAACCAGGTTGGCGATTTTCCGACGGTCCAGGCTGCCGTCACGGGTCAAAACGCCCTCTCCCAGCCAGGCCGTAATTTCCTTCCAGGCCGGCTCCCCCGGTTTGACCGCCTCCCTGGCCAGTTGGTCGGCATCAATAAGCAGGGCACCTTTTTGCACCAATATTTGGGCAACAGTAGATTTGCCGCAAGCTATCCCTCCGGTTAGACCTACTCTGATAAACATCACATCCCTTTTCTTAGAGTTACTAAACCTGGCACTGCGGGCAAAAATATGTCCCCCTGCCGGCAATGACGGTACGCTGCAGAGTTGTCCCGCATCTCGGACAGGGCTCCCCTGCCCGCCTGTACACTTTCAGCCTGTTTTGAAATCCTCCCGGGAGTCCCCTGAGATCCCGGTAATCCGAAACGCTGGTCCCCCGTAAAGCGATTCCTTCCTGTAAAATACTGTAAACAGCCTTATACAGTCGTTTTTTTTCCTTCAAGTCAAGCTCCCCCGTCTCCCTGGCCGGATCAATTCCTGCTCTGTATAAGGCCTCATCAGTATATATATTTCCCATTCCCATAAAATTTCGTTGATCCAGAAGAAAAGCCTTAATTTTGCTTCCCGGCTTTTTGGCCATAATTGCCAGGAACGATTCCAATGTAAAATTATCTTCCAGGGGATCGGGGCCTAAGCGAAAAGGAGTTGCCCGGTACAGTTCTTGCTTCTCCCAGAGCCTGAAAGTGGCAAATTTACGTATATCCTGAAAATGCAGAGAAATATTTCCGCTTAAATAAAAAATAACGCCGGTATACTTCTCCGGTTTAACAGGCACAGGATGAAAAATGAAACGGCCGGTCATGCGCAAATGGATCTCCAGGACCTTATCCCCGCTCAGGTAAAAAAGAATATATTTTCCTCTCCTTTTAACTGACCTGATAATCCTGCCGCATACCTGCCCGGCAAATTCTTCAGGAGTTATTCCCGGGAGCATATTTTCAAAGAAAAATTCCACGCCGACAATTTTTTTACCCTGCACACAGCTCCTTAAATCGCGAACAATGCATTCCACTTCCGGAAGCTCCGGCAAAGATCTTAACCTCCTTCCAGAGGATCCAGATGGTACCAGTCACGGCCAACCTTGAGATCGACTTTCAAGGGGACCGCAAGAGGTAAGACTCCTTCCATCAGGCTTTTAACCCTGGCGGCAACTTCATCGAGTTCCTCCGAGGGTACTTCAAAGATCAGCTCGTCGTGGACCTGCAGTAGCATGGCGGCTCTGAACCCCTTCTTTTCGAACTCCCTGTCTATGGATAGCATGGCGGACTTGATTATATCGGCTGCAGAACCTTGAATCGGCATGTTACGGGCAATACGCTCGGCAAAACTGCGCCGCGAATAATTGGAGTGATTAATGTCGGGCAGATAGCGCCTTCTATCCATGACAGTGGTTACATAACCGTTTTCCCGGGCCGTTTTAATGCATTCATCCACATACCTTTTGACCCCCGTATAGCGATTAAAGTAATTCTCGATATATTTACGCGCTTCGGCCCTGGGAATCTGCAGGTCCTGGGAAAGACCGTAATCGCTGATACCGTAAATTATGCCGAAATTTACTGCCTTGGCCCTGTTGCGCATCAAAGGGGTAACCTCTTCCAGGGAAACATTGAAAACTTCGGCCGCGGTGCGGGTGTGAATATCCTGATCTTTAAGAAAGGCATCCATCAGGTTGGGATCGCGGGACAGATGAGCCATAATGCGCAGTTCAATCTGGGAATAATCAGCCGACAACAGCAGGCTGTCTTCGCTGGAAGGGATAAAAGCTTGGCGCAGGCGCCTGCCCTCTTCCAGTCTGACCGGTATATTTTGCAGATTGGGGTCCTTGCTGCTGAGCCTGCCTGTAGCTGTTACGGCCTGGTTAAAGGTGGTATGAATTTTCCCTGTCTCAGGGTTGATAAGAGGACGCAGCCCTTCCAAGTAAGTAGTCTTTAGCTTGGCTACAGTACGGTATTCCATAATTTTGGCGGCAACAGGATGGATGGCGGAGAGTTCCTGTAATACGCGGGCATCGGTGGAATAACCTGTTTTAATACGGCGGATAACGGGAAGCTTCAATTTTTCAAAAAGAATATAGCTCAACTGCCGGGGTGAATTGAGGTTAAATTCTTCTCCTGCCAGCTCCATGATCTCTTTTTCCAGCAGGGCCATGCTTTCATCCATTTCGGCGGCCAGCTGATCCCAAATGTCCTCCCGTACCCTGATCCCTCTCAACTCCATTTTGGCCAGAACCCCAACCAGGGGCAACTCCAGGTTAAAGAAAAGATCCTTCAGGCGCCTGGCCTCCAGGCCATCCAAAAGCGTTTCCCTGAGAGCGAAAAGATGACGGGCGCAGGTACCCAGAAAATATGCCCTTTGTCGGGCTGTTTCCTCTTCCGGGAGGCCTTTTTCCGGTTCGCGGATCGATAATCCCAGGTACTCCTCGAACATTACGGGAAGGTGATAGGCAGGACGATCCGCCTCTAGAAGATAAGCGGCCAAAAGAGTGTCAAAAAAGGAACAGGCAGGTTTAACCCCGTTTTTTGACAACAGCTTTAACAGCGGTTTGAGGTCATGAGTGACCAGAGTGTTTCCGGGCGTTTCCAGAGTTCGCCCCAACAACTTGAAAAAGCGGGCAGCGTCAAAAAGTCCCCCGTTGTCAAAGGGGATATAGAAAACTTCCCCACCTTTTAGCGCACAGGCGGCTCCCGCCAAAAAAGCTTTGCCACGCCCAAAGCCCGCATTTAAAAGGAGGGAAAATTCATCCTCCTTCTGCCAGCGTCTGCATAATTTTTCCAAATCTTTGTCATCCGTAATAAAGGAAAACCCTTCCTCCTCAGGCGCCTTATTGATCTCGGGAAGGGAATCCGCCCCTATTCCTTTTCCTGCTGTATATTCATCGGGAAAAAGGGTAGATTGTCTGAAATAATCCGTTGCAGCATCATCTGACGGCTCTCTACTATTTCTTTTTTTCAGATCCGAAAGCTCTGGAATCTTTTCGATGAGATTATTGAACTCCAGCTCCCTAAACAGCTTAAACAGGGATTCCCAGTCCGCCTCCTGGCAACGGCATTCTTCCGGTTGCAGGCTGACAGGAACATTCCTTCTAATTGTAGCCAGATCCTTGCTGAGCAAGGCCTGTTCAGCATATTCCCGGAGGTTTTTCCCCACCTTCCCCGGAATATCCTTGCTCTGTGCAAGAACGTTCTCCAGTGAACCGTACTCTTTTAAAAGCTGCAGGGCCCTTTTTTCCCCGATACCGGGAACTCCCGGAATATTGTCCGAGCTGTCACCCTTTAAAGCTTTAAAATCCACCCACTGGGAAGGGGTAAGCCCGTATCGCTCCTGCATTTTTTCTACATTGAATTCTTCCAGTTGAGTGATACCCTTNNCAGGCCGAGTTTCTCGGCCTGCAGCGCAAAAGTACCGATCAAATCATCGGCCTCATAACCCTCTAACTCAGAAATAGTAATCTTAAAAGCCGTCAGGATGTCCTTAATCAGGGGCACCTGCTCTTTCATCTCTGCCGGCGTTTTTTCCCTGGTAGCCTTATAGGCGCTGTAAGACCGGTGGCGGAATGTCGGGGCAGGATAATCAAAGGTCGTCACCATAAAATCCGGAGACTTGTCTTTTAACAGGCGCAGCAGCATATTGGTAAAACCAAGAACAGCGTTTGTATGCAGGCCTTTGCTTGTTTTCAGTCCCAGCGGCAGGGCATAAAACGCCCTGTAGGCCAGGCTGTGGCCGTCGAGTATGAATAATTTGTCTCCGCCTTTCCCCAATTACCTTTTAACCCCCAACAATTATTCTGTCCGGTTACCTACACAGTTTAAAAGCACAATGTAAAACAAAGCCGGTTACAAATGAGCTGTTACAATGTCAAACATTAAAAATATATGGAGATTTTAATAATTCTACCCGTCTGCTCACTTTTTATTTGAGTGTCCGCTATGGTATAAAAGTTGACACCCCGCTAGGCACTGGGGAACTTTTTAAGCAGGTTAACCATTTCAATTGCTCCAAGAGCGGCATCCCAACCTTTGTTGCCCGCTTTTGTGCCGGCCCGCTCAATAGCCTGCTCCAGGGAATCGCTGGTAATGATGCCAAACATTACAGGTATCTCGGTTTCCAGGCCTACCAGCGCAATACCCTTGGCCACCTCGGAGGCAACATACTCAAAATGCGGTGTATCTCCTCTGATTACGGCTCCAAGACAAACAACTGCGTCATAACGCCCGCTTTTGGCCATTTTTTTTGCTACAAGCGGAATTTCAAAAGAGCCCGGCACCCATAAAACTTCAATATTTTCTTCATGAGCTCCATGCCTTTTCAGCACATCCAGTGCGCCGGTAAGAAGTTTACTGGAAATAAATTCATTAAAACGGCTGACCACCAGGCCAAAACGAAAACCTTCAGCGTTAAGCTGTCCTTCCAACTGTTTAACCAACTTCCACACCGCCCTTAAATTTCATTTTAGCGCATTACATCGTTAAAAAGTGTCCGAGCTTGTCTTTTTTGGTTCTTAAATAAAAGCTGTTGTAAAGCCCAGGTGTCACTTCGATGGGAACACGTTCCACAACAGTAAGGCCGTACCCTTCCAGACCTTTGATCTTGCGGGGGTTGTTGGTAAGCAAGCGCATTTTCCTGACACCCAGGTCAACCAGGATCTGAGCTCCAATGCCATAATCACGAAGATCCGCGGGGAAACCCAACTCCTCGTTTGCTTCCACCGTATCCCTGCCGCAGTCCTGTAACTGGTAGGCCTTGATCTTATTTAACAACCCGATACCGCGGCCTTCCTGCCGCATATATACCAGGACACCGCAGCCTTCTTCGTTGATCTGTTTGAGGGCCTGAGCAAGCTGCTTGCCGCAATCACAACGCAGAGAGCCCAAAACGTCACCGGTAAGGCATTCAGAGTGCACTCTTACCAGAACCGGCCTTTCCTTATCTATTTCTCCCTTGACCATAGCCAGATGTGTTTCCCGGTCAACAGAATTATCGTAGGCGATAAGCTTGAACTCTCCAAAAGCCGTAGGCAATACAGCCTCTGCCGCCCTCTGGACCAGTTTTTCCTTTTTCATGCGATACTGGATCAAATCGGCAATCGTGATAATCTTCATTTCATGTTCCTTAACAAATTCCATCAGTTCCGGAACGCGCGCCATAGTACCGTTTTCATTCATAATCTCACAGATAACGCCGGCCGGATAAAGCCCGGCCAGCTTGGCCAGATCGATAGCCGCCTCGGTATGTCCTGTACGGCGCAGGGTTCCCCCCTCCTTGGCTTTGAGAGGAAAAATATGGCCCGGCCTGGTGAAATCGCCAGGCTTTGCTTCGGGGTCGATTAATTTCTTTACCGTAAAGGCTCTCTCATAGGCCGAAATTCCTGTGGCGGTACCTCTGGCATCAACGGAAACAGTAAAAGCTGTTTCGTGACTGTCAGTGTTATGGGAAACCATGGGCGGCAGGTCCAGCTCTTCAATGCGCTGTGCCGTAAGGGGAACGCAGATTAAACCGCGTCCAAAACGTGCCATAAAGTTAATGGCCTCCGGAGTAACCTTTTCGGCGGCCATGACCAGATCCCCCTCGTTTTCTCTGTCCTCATCATCTACGACAACAATCATCTTGCCTTTTTTAAAATCTTCAACGACTTCCTCTATGGTATTAAAAGCATACTTCGCCAAAGGATACAGCCTCCTTTTTCAACAGCCGCCGGCAAACGCTGTTCCATTTAATGTTAAATGAATCCTTTCTCCCTCAAAAGGGTATATGTTACCCCCTCTTTTATCGCAATGTTTTTGTTACCGCCGCGGTTGCCTGAGGGCGAAAGATCCTTCTCGCTCCCGGCATCATTTAAAAGTAATTTCTCAATATATTTCACAAGCATATCAGCTTCCAGGTTTACCGTGTCTCCCGGCTTTTTAAAGCCCAGGGTAGTAAATTGTGCCGTATGAGGAACTATGGATACACTAAAGGCATTTCTTTCCGTCTTAACAACAGTGAGGCTTATACCGTCTATAGCGATAGAACCCTTTTCGACGACATAACGTGCGACCTGTTCAGGTGCACTTATCGTGATAACGCGAGCATTTCCCTCTCTTTTTTCTGCTAGAATTATCCCTGTGCCATCGATATGGCCACTGACAAAATGTCCACCCAACCGTCCGCCTACAGGCAGCGCCCTCTCTAAATTAACTTTATCGCCGCTTTTCAACTGAAAAAGGTTGGTTCGGCGCAGGGTTTCCGGCATTACATCGGCAGAAAAACCGATGGAAGAGATACCGGTTACTGTCAGGCAGACCCCGTTGACCGCGATACTGTCGCCTTCTTTAAGATCATCCAGCACTTTGTTTCCTTTTATTACCAGGACAACGCTGTCGTCAGCATGTTGCCGACCGGATACTACCCCCAATTCTTCCACTATCCCTGTAAACAACTTCTTTCCTCCTCACAGGGTAACCAATAATCAACAGGTCGTTATCCAACTGTTTCATTTCAATGTTTTCAACAGCCCAGGCCTCTTCCAACGTACCTACTCCAACTCCCTCCAAGAGGGTTGGGGCCTTCTCCCCCCCAATAAGCAGAGGAGCAATGAATATATAGAACTTATCGATAATGTTCTCCGCTAAAAGCGAATAGTTAAGTGTTCCTCCGCCCTCAACCAGGATGTTGCTAATTTCTTTCTCTCCGAGGGCCGACATTACCTCCTGAAGATCCACCCGGTCCCTTTTTGACGGCAGGATCATCACTCCCACCCCACAAGATCTAAGGGCCTCCAGCTTATTAGGCGGGGCAAATTCCGTTGTAGCCAGGATCGTTTTGGTTTCTGACGCCGTTTTAACGATCCTGCTTTCCAGGGGGAGTCTCCCTTTACTGTCGATAATAATCCGCACCGGATCAGGACCTTTTTTTCCATCAAGGCGGACTGTAAGCCGGGGATCGTCCCGCAGCACAGTATTAATGCCTACCATAATTCCGTCAGCGGTAGAACGAAGGCAATGTACAAATTTTCGTGATTTTTCACCGCTAATCCAGCGTGACTTTCCCAGGCTTGTGGCTATTTTACCATCCATCGTCATGGCCGTTTTAACAGCGACAAAGGGCTTTTTTGTTGTTATATATTTAAAAAATACTTCATTCAAGCGCCTGGCTTTTTCCTCTAAAACACCCACCTTAACTTTTATGCCGGCGTCTTGAAGCTTTCTGACGCCTTTTCCTGAAACAAGAGGATTCGGATCAGTTGAAGCGATTACTACTTTACG